>Ga0180438_10000659_pt1 | contig 64237 bp, 70 predicted proteins | sample SS_ome_12_FD_132455 | JGI IMG/M metagenome (GOLD analysis project Ga0180438, IMG submission 132455) | Hypersaline lake sediment archaeal communities from the Salton Sea, California, USA - SS_3_D_2 metaG | ecosystem: Environmental > Aquatic > Non-marine Saline and Alkaline > Hypersaline >...
AAAACAAGCGGCCGAGCGAAGGACGGCGGAGGCCCGGGCCCACATACCAAAAGAGCAGGTTGCAATATGGGAAGAGCTGGACGAGATAAAGCGGCAGATGGAGGAAGCGGCGACCCAGGGTGGCGACTGGGAGGGCCGGGTAGGCGGACGGGTGATATGACTGACTGGAGGTACCCTGACCACCTGGTATATTCATACTACAAAACAAAGGGCGGATGGTATCCACATTACCTGGGTGGCTGGACGAGGGGCCCGAGTTGTATCAAGATATATCTTGACAGGGATGATGCTATTGTGGCCTGCCCACCAGACTGCAAAGTGGTCCTTATGGAAATCCAGTTTAGGTATTGGAGAGACATATGACCCATTATTGGTACTGGAAGAAATGGCTTGGAGAAAGGCGCGGGCAGCTTTGTCGGATCCTGGCAACCGGGAAAATGAACTCGGCTTTGGTTGAGTTCTCAGATGGATTCCGCGTCATAACACTACGATATGCGGTACGCAAAGTTAGGAGGAACAATGATAAGCGCGGTACACTTTTGGATGTTTTTAGGGGCTATGGCCTTCTTGATGATATGGCAACAGATATATTTCAGCCTGGAGATCCGGCGCCAGGTGAAGGCGAACCAGGACCTGCTTAACCGGCTGCAGGCCAGGGATCTGCAGGAGTATGCTGGGGCAACCCGGGCGATCAACCCGGTTGGATCAATCCAGGCCGACAATACCGAGGAATGGACCGATGCCGAAAAAGAGCAGGCCTTGGACAGGATACCAATTAACTGATGATCGAATTATATGAGAAAATACTGGGAAGAAGGCTCCAGGACCTCGAGGGCCGGGAAAAAAACATCAGGCAGATATTTTTCCGGGAGGTTCTCAAGAAAATTGACCCCAGGGAGGCGATTGTTTTGGTCCTGAGATACGACCAGAGACTGACTTACAATCAGATTGGCGAGACCATTGGAACCACGGGCTCGAGGGCCAAGCAGCTCTGCGTAAAAGGCACCGGAAAACTCAGGCATCCAGTACGGCGGCTTAAACTTGAAAAGATTATACCTGTTAACTAATTGGAGGCGGCATCAAGATGAACAGGCGGCCATGGTGGGTAGGGAATGTAGATCGAATAGCGAAAGATTTAACTCGTAAGCGGAATAGTTATGTTCCGGCGGCGGCTCTCCAGCATCCTCTGACTTTCGGTTTGGCAGAGTTTGACTGGTTTTATGAGGATTGTGACAAGTGCTCATCATTCCGGAACGCATCGGCTGACCGCGGTCAGCACGAGGAGATAAACCGACCCGACATATACGGATATTATGAGTACGCTGCTGACGAGGGGCGGGTTGGTCGATTCACATACGATGAGATCTCAAAACACATTTGGTCCGAAATGCGGCAGGATTATGACACCGGGCTGGATGAAACCTATAGAGAGTGGATCATCAAGTATGTATGACAGCACGGTAACAAGGGCACCAACCCTAAAGAACGTATATGGAGGCCGAAATATGCCAGCTCGTAAGAGAAAGACCAAGCGTGGCTACACGGTTTATACACCAGGTGGAGTTAAGGGTCGCGGCATGACCTTGAGAAACGCAAAAAAACAAATCCGGCTACTCAACGCCATCGATCACGGCTGGAAACCCGACAAGAGGAGAAAGTGATATGGCTAAGATGACGGATGAGAAAACCCTTGAGATCATTGACAACCTGTTCAACGATCAAAAGAACGTGACCCAGCAGATCATGGAGCGCACCTGGTTCCGTAACATCCTGTATTACATGGGTGAGCAGTGGTTCGAGTGGGCCCGGACCGAGGGCACGTTCAAGAAGCTGATGCCCCAGAACTATACGCCGACACCCGTCGATAACATCATCCGGGACTTTGTCCGGTCGATCAAGGCCCTGATCCTGAATAAGGATTACAGCGTCCGGGTATGGCCGAACAGCAACGACCAGGAAGACCGGGATGCCGCCAGGCTGGGCGAGCAGTTTCTCCGCTGGATGGAAACCCGGCGGGATGAGGACGAGATGGACGAGAAGGAGCTCGTGGCGATCTGGATGACTTTATGCGGTGTCGGATACGACCGGGTATTCCCGGATATGGACAGCGACAGCTGGGTCCTGGATGCCAAAGGGGCGCCGATAATGGCCGGCGACGTCGCGATCGAGGCCATGTCACCCTTTATGATTAGAGTTGACGGGTATGGCCGCAAGCTCCGCCAGAAGCGTTGGGTCGGCATCAAAAGCCTCAAGCCTAAGGAGTGGGTCGAGGATACGTTCCAAACACTCATATCGGGCACAAAGGATGATCCGAGCGCTGTCAACTACGAGCGCCGGCTGGCCCACCTGGTAGCCAATGTTAGCCCCTGGAAGGGCGAGGGCATCGAGATGCCGATCGAATCCCTGACGGACGAGGACCTGGTGATATTCAAGGAGGTCGAGTTCAAACCGACAAAAGATTATCCCCGGGGCCGCTATGTGATCGTATGCGATGACAAAATCATCAAGCAATACGATCGTATGCCGGTTCAGGTCATCAAGGATTCCAAGCTCTGGTACTACAGCTTGACGGATTACCACTATAACTTTGTGCCTGGTCGCTTCTATTCCGATGCCGCGGTCAATGACCTGATCAGCCCCCAGAATACGATAAACCAGATTGACCAGGACCTGGAGGTCAACCGCCGGGGTATTGGGACACCTCGGGTGCTCGTAGGCTCCGACGTAAACGTCCAAAAAGTATCAAAATATGGACAGAAGCTATTGGTGCTCAAATACGACAGTTTTCTGTCCGCCGGCCAGAAGCCCGAGATCCAGGAGGGCACTCCACTACCCCAGCAGGTCCTCGAGGAGCGGGCGATCCATCGAGCAGCCGCCCAGGATTCCGCCGGCGATCCAAAGAATGTGCTGCGCGGAAACGCGCCGAGCTCGCAGGCCTCTGGTATTATGGTGGATATCCTGAGGGACGCTGCCGAGCAGGGGCATCTGCCTGATATCAATCGGTTCTATCGTTCTCTGAAGCGTCGCAAGCGCAAGCAGCTGATAATGGCCATGGAGGTTTATTCCGAAGAACGCATGATTAAAATACCGGACAGGAGCCAGAGGGCGAAGGTCGTCAAGTTCCGAGGGACGGACCTCCGGGAGAACACCGACGTGCGCCTGGAGCTGTCATCCGGCCTGGCCAGCACCAAAACAGGCCAGACCCAGCTGCTAATGAAGCTGACCGAGACCGGGTTCTTCAACGCAGATAGTCCGCTTGATCCGGAGCACCGCGCAGAACTCATGCGCCGGCTTGGGCTGACATCCTTTCGGGATAAGCGCAATGTGGATGTCGAGCGTGCATCATCTGAGAACAGCCTGGTGGCCACCTTCAGTCCTGATGAACTGGAGATCACCGAGATACAGATTGGCGAGGATGATGCCGGCCAGCCTATTATGATCGAGATCCCGGTCATACCAGGGCTGTTCCTGACCATGGGAGACCCAGCCGCCCAGGACGAGGATGGTGTTCAGAACCCGATGGAGGGTATCATCCTATCTGAGGATCCGTTGTTTAAATATGACGATCATCAGGTCCACTTCGAGACGCATCGCCGCTATATCCTCAGCGACGACTTCCGGGCCCTGGAACCTGGATTGCAGGACTACCTTATAGGCCATACCGACGTACACAAGCAGATGATCGATGTCCAAATGGCCGAGGAAGCCATGCGCCAGGGCGCCGTCTCGATGATCTCCGGAGGTCCTCCGGAAGCCGGCGCTCCCGGCCCGGGTGGAAATGGTACCGGCCGGCCTCCCCAGGGTCTACCAGATGTGGTGCCTGCCGCGCCAGGTGGTACACCAAGTCTTGTGTAGTACCTCACAAATTTGTTGACACAATCGTTTAAGATTTGCAACAATTAACTAAGTCGAGGAATCTATGAAGATGAAATCGTTAAAAATGTCGAAACCAAAAAAGGTTCTCAGGGAAAAGATGGCCGTCCAAGCGGCCGAGCAGCCGGAATATCCATGGGGCCTGGAGCTCGATCTCGACAGCGATACGATCAAAAAGCTGGGGATTGACTTTAAAAACCAAACGGTTGGAGATTCCGTGCATTTTACCGCGAAAGCCAAGATCACCCGGATGTCCGAGAACCAGGACATCGTTGGCGGTGGAAACCGAAGCCTCGGCCTGCAGATAACATCTATGGGCTGGGGAAAAGAGAAGTAACCGAACCAGGCACCGGCTTTCCCGGTCGGCCAACCGGGTGAGACGGACTATATAGTTATAAAAAAGGGCAATCGAGGGCGCCCTCGCCACCTCGTTGCCCTTTTTTTATGCCTGGGCGTTGCACCATACAAAAACCAAGCGAATGGGAAACCGGGGCTTCATATAGATGGCAATGCCGCCATTTAAGTGTGGCCAACAAACGGAAGGAGAAACACGATGCCAGACGTAGACGACAAAACACAAGTGGATCTAAGCAGCAGGACCGACGACAACCCTCCTGAGGATGATGGTAACAAGGATACCCCACCCTCCGGGGATAAAGAGACGCCGCCGGCAGATGGCAAGATCAATGTCGACTCAATCCTGGACGAGTACGGCCTGGAAAGCCCGGAAGAGCTGAAAGAATGGCTCGCCAACCACCGGGAGCTCAAGGGCCGGATCGGCGATCATGATTTTGATGAGATCGTCGAAGGGTACGAGACCCTGCAAAAGTACCAAAGGGACTGGGCCAAGCAGGAGTACGACAAGCTCAAGGAAAACGAGACACCCGAGGAGACAATCGCCAGGCTCGAGAAGGAAAAAGCGGACCTGGAGAAAACCCGGAAGGCCGAGCGCGACCGGATCAAGAACGCCGAAAGCGCAAAGATGGCGATCGATAGTTTTAACAAAACGGTCAACTCCGTAATTGAGGCGAGCAAGGACGTCCCTAAAGAGTGGCGCCCGTTTGTGGCCGAATTCATGGGAGTGGACAATCCGATCAACGAAGTCGACATCGAGGACCGGGCCGCCGTTCGCAAGGCAGCCAAGTCTGGAGTCGACAAGATGGTCAGGTTCGCCAGGCTGATCATCGATGGATACGCCAAGGGCAAACATGACATTCCAAGGGTGACCGAGACCGAGACACCGGCAACTCCGACAGCAAAGCCCAAACAAGCTAAAAATCTGAATGAAGCCCGGAAGATTCTGCACGAGTCGCTTGCCGGAATCCTCGGCAAAAGCTGACGAGGCAGGAGCCGGCCGGGATCAATATAGGAGGTAACCTAAAATGGCTATCGATTATCACGACCTAACCGCAATCCAAGACACGCTTAAAAACGTGTATGGTTCCGGTCTGCAGAATCAGTTCGCTGATGAGCAGTTAACCTATCACCAATTCCCGAAATCAGAGCGCAAGCCGCGAGGCCTGGGCTATGTTTTCGGCGTACGCTATGCGCGTGCCCAGGGCGTCGGCGCCAGGGGTGAGAGCGAGATCTTACCCGATCCGCTGGCGGGGAAATACGATCAGGCCAAGATCGTCCCGAAGTACATCTATGGTGTACTGCGGATGACCGGCCCCTCGATCGAAGCCGCCAAAGGCGATGTCGCCGCTTTCGTTGACGGCCTGTCCGACAGCGTCAACGACATCTATGAATCCCTGGTCAACGACATGAACCGTCAGGCCGTCAGCGACGGGTTCGGCCTCCTGGCCACCCTGAGCGAGGCCTCCGACACCGTCACCACCTCGGGTTCCACCACCTGGACCATTACCTGCGACAACGCCATGGGCGTCTCGCGTCTGGTCCCGGGTATGGTTGTCGACTTCTTCGACAGCACTGCAATCGATCAATCCACTGTTGCATCGCGGATTTCATCGGTTAACTACAGTGCGAAGACCGCCGAGATGGAGCCCAATGACGGCACCTACAAAACCAACCACCCGATCGTGGCCGCCAGGTCCTATACGATCGACACGCCGGCTGTTCCTTCCGGCGCATACGTCGTGCGGATCGGGGCCCGGGCCGCGTCCCATGCGACGTCCAACACGCCCAAGGAGATCACCGGTCTCGAGGGCATCTACGACGACGGTACCCTGCTGGCGTCCTTCGAGGATATCACCGTCGCCAGTTACCCGGACTGGAAAGCCAACATCCTGTCCAACTCCAGCGTTGATCGCGAGCTCACTGTCGATCTGATGCTGCAGTCCTTGGATGTCATCCGCACCCGCTCTGGCAAACAGGGCAAAATCATGCGTATGGGCCTCGGCCAGCGCCGTAAATACGCCAACCTGTTGCTGCCCGACGTGCGCTTCCAACCCGGAAAGCTCGAGGGTGGCTACGAAACCCTGACCTTCTCCGCCGGCGACGGCAGCGTCAAGATCGTCGTTGATCCGGTCCTGCCTCCGGGCAAGATATTTGTCGAGCCCATGGGCGTCATCCAGAAGTACGAGATGACCGGCCTGGGCTGGGGCAACCTGGATCAGCAGATGCACTGGAGACAGGGCTACGATGAGTGGGACCAGTTCCTGCGTCTGTACACCAACCTCGGTTGTGAGCAGCGTAACTGCCTCTGCCTCATCTCAGATTTGGTCGAACCGAATCTGTACAGTTAAGAACCCTCCCGTAGCCCCTGGGAGGTGATGGCCCCAGGGGCATTAAACGGGCCGCCAGGAGGGGCGCCGTAGCCGCCGGCGCCCCTCTAACCACTTTAGTCCTTAGTATCCCAGAAATGGGGGCAAACTATGATCAAGGAGAAATATCATGATTAAGGAACGTAACTTAGATCCAAGCCTGAAGTCGTCAATCCAGGGCATCTCGATGCCCGGAGCAGCCAAAAAGTTGTATGTTTGCAAGGATGGGGCGCAGCCCTACACCTACTGGAGAGACCGGGTTCCGGAGGCGAATATTTTCGCCAGTCCGTCCTCAGGTGCAAGCACCGCTATCGCAGCCGCCCACTCAGCCGCCACCAGCGGTCGGAATGATGTCGTCCACTTGTCTCCGGACAGCCATACCCTGGGTGCAGCGGTGACATGGTCCAAGAACATGACCCACCTGATCGGCATGTATCCCGAGAGCATGATGAACCAGCGCTCCCGGATTGGGCATAATGCCAACCTGGCCACCATGATGACCGTTTCCGGGTATGGAAACCTGTTCGCCAATCTGTATTTCATGTATGGCCGGGATGACAGCTCGAACCTGAACCTGCTCACCGTGTCCGGTGATCGCAACTCTTTCCATAACTGCCATTTCGGTGGACCGTTCCATGCGACCGTAGGCGACCAGGCAGGGTTCGACTTGGTCCGTCTGAATTGCGGCGAAGTCTACTTCAAGAACTGCACTTTTGGAGCCGAGACGATCGCCTGGACCAACGGCGACATGATCCGGGCCTACGGTGGATCCGATCGAAGCCTCCGGGCGATATTCGAAAACTGCATCTTCCTGATGCGGGCGGACAATAACCAGGTCAACTTCTTTGAGACCATTGCCGGGACCGGCAACTCCTTTGTGATCTTGAAGAATTGCATGCTGCTGAACCTGGGCACCGCCCTCACCGTCGGGATTGACAATACCGGTGTAGGGACCGCTGTCGATTTTATCCAAGACGTCAACACGATGTGGCATGGCGTTACCGACATCATCGCAGCCGCCAGTGAGGCCGCCGTTATCCTGGGCCATGGCAACTATGTCGCTGCCGCGACAGCCAATGGCATCGCAACGACCTTTGACCATACTGCCTAACATCTAAACCCTATGCAACAACGGCGAGGGGCCTCGTGCCTCTCGCCGATTATCAAAGGAGGTGGAGACATGGCAGGCATTAGGATCGTTTGCCCTAACTGCAACCGCAATTTTTATCACGACCAGTACCAGTTGTGCCCGAATTGTGGGTGGGATCGGTTTGATGTCGATGGGAACCTAAAATTTTTTGAACAGGCCCTGGAAAATGCTAAGGCCAGAATCGATGATCTCGAGTCACGACTTGAGATGGTCCCGGGCCCAGCCTTTGAGGATCTCTCAAGCCTCAATGTGGGCCAGCTGAGGCCGATGGCAAGAGACCTTGGGGTCGACAGATGGTATCAGCTCAATAAAAACAATCTGGTCAAGGCAATACAGGAGCAGCTCGTTGCTTAGCCGGATGATATTTGCGCTGGGTACTGGACGATGCGGGACCTACACGGCCTTCCGGATCCTCGAGGCACAAAAGGATGTGGCTGCCTCTCATGAGGGATTCCCGCTTCCATGGAAGAGGGACCTGCCCATGCTCTGGTATCTGTTTGTAAACGCCCAGGCCAGGTGCGAGGCCAAGATCCTGGCCAACAGTTCTTTTGTTTGGCTGAACTATACCGGGGCAATCATGGGCCATATCCCGGATCCCAAGTTCATCTGTCTGAAAAGGCCTCGCGAGCAGGTCGTCAATAGCTTTTGCAAGCATACTCCGAACCTTAACCACTGGACCGATCCCGAATCATTGCACTGGGATCCAAACCAGGACACTCACGCGGTGACCGCGGCGAAGTGGCCAAAATACGATTTACCAAAGGCGGAAGCCATCGGTGCCTATTGGGATGAGTACTATGCCAAGGCCGAGTACCTGCAGAGCAGGTATCCCGGAAACTTCCGGATATACAATATGCTCGACGTTCTTAACACCGAAGCCGGCCAGAGGGACATGCTCTCTTTCGCCGGTTTCGCTGAAAAGGACCAGCGCCTATACCTGAATCGCAAACTCAACGCCCTGGGCAAACCCAAGGGGCACCTAAACCCGGAGGACGATTATGTATACCCCAAGCCGATCATTCTTGAGGGAGCTCAAACACCTGGACCGTAACCTTGGCTGTAAGTATGAGCCCGGGCACGAGCACTTTGTCATAACCTACAACCGGCCGCATGGCGGAGACGTTCCAATCATGCTGATAGAGGGCATGGAGGGAGAGTTCAGATATCCCAACATGCGGGACATCCAAACCCTGCAGCAGGCCGATACCCATCGGGTACCGCTGAAGGAGCGGATGCAAAAGAACGCCTTCTATTTTGAGGAGACCAGGCGCAAGCAGCGCGAGCGGTCCCGGGATGAGTTCCGGCAGCGCACCCTCGAGGACCGCCGGCAGCTGATGCCAAGGTTTGCCAAGATGGCCAACGAGGCCGGTAAACACAATTCGACTTTCCGGCGGGTGGAGCTGAAGCAGCGAGGAAAGACGATAGAGCAGATCCAGAGAGGTGCATGATGAAGGTTAGCCTGTATGCATTGATGGAGAATGTCATAAAGCCGGTCATTGGAGACTTTCTGACCAAGGCCCTAACCACAATGGACTTCTTCCATCATGAGACCCACGAGGGGAGAGCATTCAATCTCACCGGTACCATAACTCTGCCGGCCGGCGGAGTATACGAAATCTTGATAATAACGCCTGACACGACCAGGTGGATTCATCTCGATAGCTTGTCCGCGGAAAGCGATGCCTCGCTGACGGCCACCTTATACGTTGACAGCTCGAGGACAGATGCCTCTGGGAACAGGCTGACACCATCGAACCGAGATTTTAATAGTGCCAACACGACGGTGGCCACTTTATGTCATACACCAGGCGGATCCGGAGACGGAACTCAGAAGTGGTCAAAAACGGTGGCTGCTGATCACCCTCTTTCTGACGGTGCATCAGTACAGGGCTCAGCTCGCAAGGAATGGATATTAAAACAGAATTCAGCTCATCTAATCAAGTTCGAGGGCGCCGAAAACGACGTCATTAATTACGAATTGGACTGGTACGAGCACCAGCCAGACTAATGCCAAGCGGGCCGGCCACCCGAGATAACATAAACTAAAGGCGAGCGAGGGTCGTCGATGAGATCAAATCTGGTTTAATCAATTTAATCCAAACTTGATTGCTAAGAAGGGAGAGTGACACCGATGGCTATCGTACTTTACAACCCAACAAACGAAGATCTCAGAACCCAGTATGTAGGTGAAGACGTGATCGTCGAAGGCGAGCTCGGAGACTATTACGACGCGGAAGGCAAGCGAAGGCCTGCCAAATGCAAAGTCCGGGTAGATGACGCCCGCGGCCGGCATGTCCTTAACGTCCTGGGCCCCAGGGGCCTGGTAACCCTCGAGTACGGTGACGAGGGCGGCGGAGAGGAAAAGAAGGCCGAGCAGGGGCGCCAGCGCAACCATGACTTCAAGTACAAACAGGTTATCGATTTTAACACGCTCAACGAACAGAGGTTCCAGTCCCGGCTGGCCTATCTCAAACCGAGCGCACAAATCAAGCAATACGCTGCAGAGCTTGGAGTCGAGCTGCGTCAGCCGTATGCGGTCGAAGATGCCGCCAAGCGCGATGTCGCCGAGGCCATGACACGGCAAAATGAGCTCCGCGAAGAGCTCAGGGAAAAAGACGCCCAACTCGAAGAGATGCGCGATCAGATGATGGATTTAACGAACCAGGTCAAGTCTTTGTTGACCGCGGTCGGAAAGCAGACACAAAAGCAGGATGCTAAGGACTCGATCGCCGGCAAGTGGGCTACGCTGGGCGCCAAGGTCCTTATACCCTGGGCACAAAAACACTGGGAGCAGATCCAGCTGCTGCCCGATGACGACTTCAAAGACCTCAACGATCGCTTTGTGAAGGTGTACGGCAAGGGCCTTCCAGGCACCGTCGAGGAGCTGGAGGCCGTCGCGGCATAGGATCGCTCCATAAAAGGAGCGCGAAATGTCAACATATATTAACGCTCACCAGATCCTGAGCGAGGTTCGAATCGGCCTGGGCGAGTTTAACGAGTCGTTTATGACAGCGGCCGAGAAGCTCAACAAACATCGAAACGATGAACTGTTGAGGCAAATCAACCGAGCTCAGGATTTTTTGTATGCGTTTATCGCAAAACGGCAACCGTCCCTGTTTACCAGCAATACGAGTCTGACGGGAGTCAACTCTGTATTCACCCTTCCGTCTGATTTCGGTAAGGTCAAGCTGTTCCGGGACGATAATGCCCGCAAGGTTTTTAATATCTCAGAAGATGAGCGCCGGCGATCAGCAGATACCGGAAGCGAGAGACTATACTATCGTCGCGGAAATACGCTGGTGCTCGACAAGTCTGGGGTCACCAAGACCTATGACCTGATCTACATCACCAAGCCTCGCCCGATCCATGCCGGGGTGGCCAGCGCCGGCGCTGCCACCTCGATAACCCTTGATTCCAATTACGCCAGGAAGATCGCGGACACCTACAACGGGATGACCATCGAGAACATCACCCAGGACTGGGTGGACACTATCGATGATTACACCGCCGCCAGGGTGGCCACGATCTCTGAGACGGCCGCCAAAAGCGACATCTATGGCCTGGTCTCCGAGCTGCCGGAATGGAGCCACCACCTGATAGCGCCCAGGGCAATCCTGCAGGCCAAGGCCTCCAGCCCTATCGCCAAAGCGAAGCCAACCAAGGCCGAGATCGACCTGTTTAATGAGGACCTGATCACGACCATGCGCGAGTGGTTGATTCCGGATGAGACCGAGGTCGACTGGGCCGATATGTTCACCCAGTTTGAGCCTGCTACGGCGCCAGGCGGGATGATAGTAGCGGAGTGATGCCATGTTAGAGCAGATAACCGACGAGAGATCCCAGCCATTTGTTGGGGGCGCGATAACATCGATCGAAAAGGCCCTGCTTCCATTTGGCTCCTTTTCCGACGCCAAGAACATGCGGAACAAGCACCCGGGAATGACGCAACGCCCTGGCCAGCGCAAGCTGCATACGACCGCAGATGGGTCCAACCAGGTCCTTAGCCTTTACCAGTGGATTAAGCAGCGGACCACCGAACAGCACTTCTATGCCCAAATGAGCGACGGAGATGTGCTCGAGGCCACCAGCAATCCTCCTACGGTGACCACTGGCGCCTTTGGATCCGAGGTACATGACGGCAGTAGCGGTCAGGTCCCTGGAAGCTGGGGCAACCTCGATGACATCCTGATATATTCCAATGGCGCCGATGACCACCAGATCATGGGTGGATCCACCAGCTACGTCTCTGGATGCGTAGTGTTCAAAGGATCCTCTCTCGTCGCCACGCCGGATGAGGGCTATGATTACAGCGATGAGGTGGGCAATACCAATGCCAACAAATATGCCGACCTGGGAAGCCTGGACACCTATGCCAATAGCAACTGTCTGTATGTCCGCACGCCGGTCCCGGTCAAATCCCTTACCTTCACCCTGTCCCAGCTCAACGTCAACGCGTCGGTGGCCACCGTCTATTATCACAACACGAGCTCGGTATGGGGCGCCGTGTCCGGACAAAGCGACGGGACGGCCTCCGGAGGCGCGGCCCTGGGCCAGAATGGGACCATATCCTTTACGGCGCCGACTGACATCCAGGAAACATTTGCGTTCGGTGCGTGCGGCTTCTGGTATCGCATAGGGTTCTCTGCAGCCCTGGATGCGACCGTTAAGATCACTTCAATTACATTTGATTCAGATTTTCAGGCGATCACCAACCTATGGTCCGGGATCGCCGACTATGCTGTCGAGTGCCGGGTTGAGGGCACCAGCCAGTGGTACGTTTATTCGGCCGGCGCCGTCGATCTGGATGCGATCGAATCCGGGAAAAAGATCCGGATTGCATCGACGGATCCCCTGGAGGGGATCTATATCGATCCCGGGGCCACGCCAAATGACACCGGGACCTCCCTGGCAACACTCAAGTATCACGACGGCAGCCAGTTCCAGACGATCGCCCTGGGTGGCGTAGAGGACGGTACCAGCGGCATGAGCCAGGCCGGCTGGATACGATTCCCGCGCCAGGCGGCCAAACCGGTCCAGCTTGATGCCGGCCTGTACTATGCGTACTGGTACGAGATCACCTGGGACAGCGCGATCGCGGCTGACACCGTCGTGTCAATCCAAGTGATGCCCTATTACAGCATCGATGATTTTGGCAACGCCGGCCTGGCAAACTGCATCTGGAAGGACCGGGCCCTGTATGTTTTCGACCGATATTCGAGCTATATCTATGTCAGCCAGCGACATGGGCATCAGGTGCTCAACGGATCCGACTATGGGATCCTCCAGGCCGGCGACGGTCGGTCTAATAAGATCGTGGCGATGCGTCGGTTCCACAATGAGCTGATGGTCTGGCAGAGAGAGCTGGGTGTCGAGGGTGGCTGCGTCACCCTGTTTGAGGGCTACTCTCCGGCGACGTTCGGCAAGCTGCTGCTTTCCAGCCGGCTGGGGGCGATGAACAACAAGTCCGTCGTCGTCATCGATGGCATCAAGGTTGCCACGGCCACCGATGAGACGATCAAGACCCTGGCCTTCTGGATCTCCCGGGAGGGCATCTGCATGTCGGATGGGCGGACCTGCACGATCATATCCGACGACATTAAAAACTATTTTGACAGCTCCGAAGACGAGTGCATCAGGGCCGGATACGAGGATGAGCACTGGCTCGAGTATGATGCCGCCTATGGGGTATTAAGGATGGGCCTGGTGTCCGGGACGACGGCCACCAAGCCAAATGTGTTTCCCGTTATGGATCTGGTCACCAAGACGTTCACCTTCGATACGCCATACCAGGAGCTCAGCTGCGTGGCCAATGTCGAGGCCGCCTCCGGAGGCAAGGCCGTCATCCAGGTCGGTGGTGGCATCGATGACGGCCAGGTGTATCAACTGAACTACGGGTCCGCGGATGTCACCGAGCCGATCGTATCGTCGGTCAATATGGAATTCAGCGTTCAGGGCGCGATCCTGCAGCTCGACGAGTTTTTGTTGAGGGTGAAGGCGCAGAGCGCCGGATTCGTTCTGATGATCGTATACGACAACGGAGTAGAGGTGGCCAGCGTTCCCTTGGACCTGAAAGCGGAAGCCGCCGGCAGGACCTTCCGGCGCCACCTTCAGGGCATAAATTTGACCACCGAGCACGCATCGATCAAGCTCGAGTGCTCCAGCCTGGAGACAGAGCTATATCTGCTCGAGCGCGGGTTGTCATGTTGGAAATGGGACGAGGTGTAAGATGGACCGATCAAAACAGGCCAGGCACGCCCTGGCAAAAGCTAAACTTAAAGAGGCTGCTCCCAGGCGCGACCTCACCGGAGATTTGACCAGGCCGCACCTGTCCAGGTTCCTGGACTGCAAAGAGATCGATCGGCCGGCCAACATTGATGAGACGCCGGCCTGGTGGAAGCCGGCTAAACACGGCATGGAGGTGAAAAGTGGTAAGGCTAAGCAAGCTCGCTCAAGATAAAGGGACCTACATCATCCTGATCAACTTTAAGGATGAGACCGGGACCGCCAAGGCGCCCGACACGATGACCTACACCCTCCATGACAAGGACGGAAACGTCATCAACTCCAAAGAAGACCAGACGGTGAGCTCACCATCCGCCCAGGAGCCCATTACCCTGAAGGGCGACGACCTGGCGAACAGCGAAAACGAGAATATCCCCAGGTACCTGACGGCCTGGGGCACCTATACGTCAGATACTTACGGGTCCGGGCTAAACTGGACCCAGGTTTTTGAGTTTTACATCGAGCCCGCGAGGATCCTGTAATGTCCTGGTTGAGTGGATATAGATACCGTCGCAAGATCACGATCGACAATACGAAGATCGATGGGACTCTTACGGACTTTCCTGTCGCCCTGCTGATCAATTCGAGCGCCGGCCTGGGGGCTGATGACCTGACAGATATCTTTGGATCCGAGGGACGAGTCTACAAGGACGCCTGGCGCAAGCGGATCGCGGTGACCACCAGCGACGGCATGACCGAGTGCGCGGTGGAGATCGAGCTATGGGATACGGCAAACCAGACCGCGGTTTTGCATACCAAGGTCCCGTCTATATCGAGCTCAGCGGATACCGAGATCTATCTCTATTACGGTGCGACGGCGGACAATTCGAATGTCGGAGACCCTGGCGATGCTGCTGCCCAGGGTGTATGGGATAGCGACTTTGAGGCTGTTTACCACTTAAACGAGAGTCCGACCGGGGCTGCTGGAGACATCCTGGATAGCACCAGTAACGGAAACGATTTGACCTCAAGTAATATGGATTCCGGAGACCTGGTGGATACGGATGTCGGACAAGGCCTGCAGTTCGATTCAACTGAGGTCCTGGAGTCTGGGGTTGTAGCAGCCCTGCAAATTGACGGCGATCTATCGATAGAGTCATATCTAAAGAGAACGTCGTCTGGCCTTGCTCTCACGGCCTATATTGTCGAGTGCGCCTCCTCCGGTGAATCGCTGGCCACCAATTTAATGTACAGTCTTTATTTTTATCCGACGTCGGACCTGCTGTACTGCTTCTGGGAATACGGCGCTGGATCAAATGAAGTCGTTGGGAGCTCGCTGGCGCTGTCGGACACCTCGGATTACCATTATGTGGGCGTGACTCGAGACGTTAGCGGGAACACGCTCGATTTTTACCTTGACGCTACGAGTGACACCGGCGTTAGCTACTCAAACGACCCAGCGAAAGATGCCGGCGGGAACACTCAGGAAATGCGTCTTGGCAACAACCAGAACGGAGACCGACCGCTTACGGCAATCCTGTCCGAATACCGTATCAGCTCAATCGAGAGATCGGCTGCCTGGATGAAGGGAACGTATTATGCGCTTGCCGACAGTCTCGTCACCTGGTCCGCGGAAGAAGAGCACGCCTGGCTGAGCGGCTACAAATTTCGTAGGAAAATCACCATCGATAATACAAAAATTGATGCTGATTTGACCGACTTCCCGGTGACCCTTCTCCTGGATGCGACGGCCGGCACCGGCAACGAGGACCTGTCAAAGGTCTTTACAGACATCGGCAAGGACAGCGATCGGAAAAAGATCGCGGTTACCCTGGCTGATGGTGAGACTGAGTGCTATGTCGAGATCGAGCGCTGGAATACGGTGGCCAAGGTGGCCGTCCTTCATACCAAGGTGGCGAGCGTCCTGTCAGGCCAGGACACCCATATTTATTTTTACTGGGGTACGACGTCGGACAACTCTACCTATGTCGGCGATACCGGAGATGCCGCAGCTCAAAATGTATGGGACTCTAATTTTGTGGCGGTCTATCATATGGGAAGCGATCCGACTGGTGGGTCGGACTCTCTTAAAGATGCGACCGGGGATCTCGACGCGACACCCGGGAGCATGGAAGCTGCAGATATAATCGCTGGTCATGCCGGTGGCTCAAAGGCTTATACCTTTGATGGTTCTGCTGAATACTGTTCAGCAGGCCTTACTGGCATAAGTGGCTCTGCCGCCAGAACTGCCGAGCTCGTCGCTGAGGTTCCGTCAGGCTTTTCGGACATTGGCTCAGCGATGTATTTTGGCGACGGAGACACCGCCTATGCGAAATATGGGCTTAGGTGGGAACATACCGGTGGCGCCGATCAGGGCAAATTTCGTTGCGAATTCCAAAACGCCGCGGTCATGGGATCCGTAGGATATGACGACGACTCATGGCATCATTTTGTGTCGAGGAACGCGGCTGGAGAGAACACCCACGATACCGAGCTGATTGTCGATGGCGCCCTTGATGGAAGTGCGACAGGCGTAGGTACGGATACGGCGATAGTTACAGATGGCTCTACGCATGGCCTGCAGATTGCGAGACAGTACACCAGCAGTACCTGGGAGTATGCGACTGTAAAGATCTCAGAGGTTCGTCTATCTGATGTCGAGCGGTCGACAGCTTGGATCAAGGCCACATACAATAGCCTGTTCGACACCCTGGTAGCCTGGGGCGACGAGGAGCGCTACCAGTGGCTGACCGGGTTCAGCTATCGAAGAAAATTCACCATCGATGCCGACGTCATCGATGCCACCCTGACCGATTTCCCGATCGCCCTGCACCTGATCAGCTCGGCCGGCATCGGATCCGATGACCTCCGGAGGATATTTGCCGAGAACTCGGACGCCAACCGGAAAAAGATCGCGGTGACGGGATCTGATGGCCTGACCCAGCATTTTGTTGAGATCGAGGACTGGGATGAGACCAACATGAGAGCTGCGCTGCATGTAAAGGTGCCATCGATCTCGAGCTCGACGGATACGGACCTGTATTTTTATTTCGGCGGATCCGCGGCTAATACGGACTGGGTTGGGGATACCGGCGACACTCCAGGGACCGAGGTGTGGGACGACGACTTCGTTGCTGTATGGCATCTCGCCCAGGACCCAAGCGGTGGCGCTGGCTGTATGCTGGACTCGACCTCTAACGGGAATGACGGGACGCCAAGCGGTGCCACGGCCTCTGGCGACCTTGTCGATGGGCTCAGCGGCGGGAAGGCCATAGAGTTCGACGAGACTGATGACTATATCAATTTTGGCAGCGCGGCGGTGCTTGACGACATAGAGACCATCACTATCGAGAGCATTGTAAAAGCTGACGACTGGGGAGAAAGTGGCTACGGTCGCATTGCTGGGAAGGCAGCGGTTAACGTCGGATGGCAATTTTATCTGATTGAAGACACAAATTACTCATTCCGGTTTTTGAAAGACGCTGGTACAGGCCTTGGGATATGGGAGTCAGACGGGACCGTCACTGCCGATGGTTCGACCTGGCACAACCTCTCCGTAACTCACGATGGTGGAAGCCTAAGCAACGATGCGATTCTGTACCTTGACGGTGCAAACCCAGGCGTTACGGAGATAGGAACGCCCTCTGCATTGCCATGGGACAGCGAGGCCAGCCAGGACCTATGGGTCGGCGCCAGGAACAACTCGGGCCCGGATCGAGAGTTTGATGGCCTGATCGGTGAGGTAAGAATATCGGATGCGATCAGGTCGGCCGCCTGGATCAAAGCGACATACAATGCACTGTTCGATACCATGATCACCTGGTCCGAAGAAGAGGCCTTCACCTGGCTGGGCCAGTACCAATATCGCCGGCAGATCCTGACGGATCCGAGCAAGGTTGATTCCGATCTGTCCAATTTCCCGGTGATGCTGAACATCAGCTCCTCTTCCGGTACCGGTACCACCGACCTTTCCGCGATCTTTGATGTATCAAATGAATCGTTCACCCTGGACGACGCCTTTACCGGCTTAGATGGCGATGCCCCTGACACCCAGCGCTGGCACTACGTTGATCAGGCTGGCAATGGGACAGATGACGCAGCGATCACCAGCGGTGCGATGAAAAAGACGGTTGGCGGAGGGGGCGTCGACGACAATCTTTACTATATGTTGCCGGTTTGGTTCGAGGGTGATTTCGATATCCAGGTCGATTTTTCAATAGACAGCGGGCCAGCGACAAACAACTGGTACATCCGGTTCAACATGCTTGAAAGTGCGACATTTACTGAGCCGAACAGTCGGACCTACTGCGGCATTCAATACGCCGGCGGCAAAGAATACTCTGCCAGGCAGTGGGAAGCAGGATCCAACGGTTCAGAAACAACCACCGCGACGTCAGACACAAGTGGAAAACTACGCATTACGCGGAGCTTAACAACCATAACTTGCTACTATTGGAACGGGTCCAGCTGGACCCAGATCCAACAATATACCAGCATTACCGTAGTGCCAGTGTTCCCGGCTCTTCAGTTTGCATCGATGACTGGCTGGCCAACACTGACCGCGAGCTATGATAACTTTACGGTCAATTCTGGAACTCCGACATACATGGATGAAAGGCACCTCGCGGTCACGACGTCGGACGGCTCAACCAAGACCTATGTCGAGGTCGAGCTCTGGGATCCGGATAACGATATGGCTGTCTTTCATTTTAAGGCGCCCACGATAGACTCTGATTATCCAACGCCGTTTTATTTGTACTATGACTGCGACATCCCGGATCCGGATTATGTCGGGTTGGCAGGAGAGGCAGCGGTTGATAGCGTCTGGGATTCTGATTTTGTTGGAGTCTATCACCTTCATAGGGATCCGAGCTTGGGCTCCTATACCATTAAAGATTCTTCTCAATCCAACAACAATGCAACTCCTTCCGGGGCAACGGCCTCAGGCGACCTGGTAGACGGCCTCAAGAGCGCCAAGGCGATAGATTTCGATGGGACTGATGACTATGTGAATTGTGGGAGTGACTCCTCGTTTGACGACATCTCCCTGCTGACAGCCGAGGCAATAATACAGCCCGACGACTGGGGCGAATCAGGCGCAGGTCGCGTCGTCCAGAAGGCCGTCGTAAATGAAGGGTGGTCTCTTTTCATTCATAATTCCTATGGTGGGATTGATTTTATCAAAGACGCCTCCGGTGGCCAGGGGCTATGGTACGGCGGGACCTTGACCGTCGATGGTTCTACCTGGGCCCACATTGCGGTAACCCATGACGATACAAGCATCAACAACGATCCGCTATTATACATTAACGGCGCCTCGCAAACCGTCAGCGAAAGTATGACCCCGAGCGGATCCTGGCTCTCCGACGCTTCTGCAGATGTGTACATCGGAGCTCGGGAAAATTCTGGGGCAGATCGCGAGTTTGACGGTAGAATCGGCGAGGTAAGGGTATCTAAGGCTATTAGGTCGACAGCTTGGCTGAAGGGCACCAAGAACTCTCTGTTTGATACCCTGATATCCTACGGCGCCCAGAGCCAGGTCAACGTCGGAACCCTGAACGTCAACGTCGACCTGAACGCAGTCCAGGTGCAGTTCGGGGTGGGTGCTGCGAGCGTCACCCTGGCGGTCCCGTTCTTTGCGAACGCAATCGGAATCAATTTTACGCCTGGCGCTATCTCGGTCCAGGAGGGCAACATAATGACCGGGCGACACTTATATGTAACAGGCCGAGGGATATCTCCCTTTGCCGAAGGAGAATCCCTGGCTCCGGACATCGACGGTGACGGAAAGCCGGTAAACATTGGAGGCGAATAATGCCAGATATTATCTATAACGATTACCTCGAGGAGCTGCATAAAGGGAACATTGACCTGGTCAACGACGTTTTTAAAGCGATCCTGGTAACAGACAGCTACACTCCGGATGCAACCGATCACGATTACACGGATGTCAGCGGCGTCGAGGTGGCCGATGGCAGCGGATATACGACCGGCGGGAAAACGATAACCCAGTCATTTGCTGAGGTGGCCGGCGTGGCGACACTGGATGCTGTCGACCTGACCTGGGCCCTGGCGTCGTTTACTTGCCGGTATTGTATCATATTCGACGACACCCACGCCGACGATCTGCTGGTTTGTTGCCTGGATATGTCGGAGAACAAGACCGGGCTGGGAGATGATTTCAACGTACGCTTTAACGCATCCGGGATCATATACGGACAACAGGCATAATCGATGAGGGACTACGGGCGCCGACATTACCTGAGCGATCGGGAATATCAGGAGCAGATGAGAGAGACGACGGACTTCGCTGTCGACTCGAGGATCAAGCTGCCGCACTCTGAGCACAAAAAGCCCTGGGCCGAGGATGATTACCCGACGATGGAATATGCCTGGGATCCGCCCGGGTTTACTCCTCCTGGTTTTCCGCCCTGGCCGGATGACATCCCGGATCCGTCAGATCCCGGGACCACTGTAATCCCAGGGGATCCCTGGAACCCTGGAGGCCCTGGGCTCGGCTGCTTGTTTTATGTTCCGCTGACACCCGGGTTGCTGGACCCAGGAGAGACCGCTTTTGCCAAGCTGGCCAGGCGCGACGATCCGATTGTGGATGTGAAGGTGAGCGGGCCGGCCGAGCTGGTTAGCGATGCAAAGCTGCTTCAGTTATGCACGGCTGCCGGCCAGGCCCAGGCCGAGAGCGTTTTAGGCAACAACAACCCGAGCTCGGCCGAATGCGTTATCGTTATTAAAGTCAATGACGAGCTGACAGAAGATGAGCAGGCCGAGACGATCCTTTTTGTCGACGTCACGGCTACGACCAGGTCCGGAGAGACCTGTCAAACCTCGGCGATTGTTAACCAGGAGAATTGCGACGATGCTGCCGCGGTAACCTATGACGATACAAACAGCCCGGAGACGATCAGCCGCGGGGAATCTAAGCTGGTCTATATAACCGATGGAGTCCCTCCGTTTAATTGGTCTGTCTCTGGGACCGGGTTTACAATATCATCGCAGACGACAAGCAGATATGCTCGACTGAGGGCAACCGATAGTGCTTGTGGTTTTGCAACGATCACGGTCACCGATAGCTGCGGTGACTCTGATACTGGCGAAGTCCGATGTCTGGACGGCAGTGATTGGGTCAACTATGGCGACACTTGCGTTTTAGATGGATACGATCCGGGCGGAGATTGGTATTGGAATGGGACCGCCGGCACTTCTTATGTCTACTCGCAAATAACCACAATCTTTGGTGGCAGAAAGCAGTATGAGCGGATCCGCGGAGAATTCGGATGGATAGGATGCGACGGGGATACCGGCTGGTTAACAAAAGCGGAGTGCGATGCCTGCAAGGCTTCTTTGTGCGGAACGCTTGATGAAGACATATGTCTGGAACCTGACGCCTTCGTTGCTTGGCCTGCATATCCCAATGATGGCGACTACTATTATTGCGGCGGAATGTACTGGTTTGAAGAATGTTATTATGACCATGCGCGGTGGAAAGGACGGCGCATCATTATAAACGGAGGGCCTTATGCGCCTGATCTTAATACTCTAATTGGTCAATTATGGGAGTGTACTTGATGATAGAAATTACTGACAAGAGATATTCAGAAATCGATCAGGCCCTGGTGGCTTTTCCGCATGGGCTGCTCCAGGACTTCTCCACCTTTCAGAAATACATTTTTAAGGTTGGGGTCGAGATCTATGAAGTCGACGCTTATCTCAAAGAGCACGAGAGGCGCCTCATGGAGGGAGATCCAAGCGATCAAATAATCAAAAACGTGGCGCCAAAAAACTTCGCAAAGCTAATCCCTAAGTGCAAAGAATGTGGGCTGCCTCTGATGGTTGAGGCGATTAACAATAACCCTCGGCGAATGATTGGTGGAACAGCTAAGAGCTGGTGGGTTTGCCCAGACCGTGCGTGTGATAGCGATCCAATCCTGAGCGACAGGGGCCCCAGGGAAGAGCTCGAATCTAAGGGCGTTGTGTCTGTTAAACATCATATGAGGAAGGCAATGCGCCGAAAGACGGCAGCAGCGCAACGAAGGCAAAAGAGAGGTAAATAAAATGGCAGACAATCAAAGAGACTACTCGGACTTTTGGCAGCTAAAGGACTGGACGCCACCGATGGATGACCGCGTGAAACCTTTCACCGGGATGAGTACGGTCCCGGTGCCCGACGTCCAGCTCAAATCGACGGTGCCTCCGTATGTCGCGCCGTCTCCTGAATCTGGGTATACACCGACAGCGCCGAAGCAAACGAACTACTCAACCGGGTATTATCCGTCCGCATACAACGCGCCGGCCGGCCAACAGTCCGGCGGCCAGGTGTCAGAGTATGGCGCCGGCATGGACACCTGGCGCTATGGTTCGCCGGCCGATATTCGGAAGGCCAAGTATGCTGCCTCCCAGGGTGGATCCGGAGGGAGCGGAGGGTCCTCGACGGACCCGAGGCGCACGGTATCCAAAACGACTTATACCCAGCCCAGGCCCCAGGCCCCCAAGCTGCCGACACTCAAGCTGCCCAAGGTCAACAAGCGGGCGATCGCGGCCCTGCAGCAGAAACATTCCGCGGGCGGTGTCCGCCGGCTACGCCAGGCCCTCCAGGAGTCCTTGGCCCAAGGGTCCGACAATCCGAACGTCAGGCGGATGACAATCCGAGAGGCCCTCCAGGGATATGGGACAGGCCTCGAGGGCGTCATGGCTGGCGCATATGGGACCGCCAGGTCCGAGCATATGGCCGACGTCCAGCAGCAGAGCCAGGAGGCCCAGCTGAATTGGCAGGCCGAGGTCAACCGCCAGAACCAAATGTATCAGCAGGCGATCAACGAGTATATGGCCAGCGCTGCCAAGTCGACGACAACCGGCTTGGCCAGCGATGTCGGGGAGCCGGCGCCGGCTCAACCGCCCATGTATCTGAGAAACGCCTATTCCACGCTGCTGCCATACGGACAGCAGGCTTAATAGGAGGCCGTAAATGCCGACACTAAGAGAAACGAAGAGCAGGGCGAATGCGACACTGATTCCTGGATCGGGTGTCCCTCCGGAGGAGGTGGACCTTAAGAAGCTGGAGACGGACATCTCTCCGTACCTGGTGGATCCAACGCTGGCCCAGCAGGAGGCCGATGTCGTTAAAAACAGATACGGTGGCAAGGCTATCCAGGACTCGCCAGGCGGATCTCCGCCACTGTACCAGCCTCCGCCGGAAGGTCAGCAGCAAGGGCCCAAGATGGACTTTTCCAACCGGCCGGCATACGAGCAGATCGTATTCAAGCAGCTGGGTGGAAACCCTTTTGAGGTAGACCCTGTCAACGAACTTAACAGGGTCACCCAAGCCGAAATGCCGAATATATTTAACCAGATATTCGCGGGCCAGGTTTCCTGGGAGGACCGCGGCCGGCTGGATCCGACCCAGGCAAAGCACTTCGAAAGCGAGGTCAAGAAGTTCCGGGCCCATGTCCATGATGGTATTATATCGGACGTCAACCAAAAGATCGCTATGTACAACCAGCTGATGAATCGGTTTGACAATGAGCGGAAATATTACGAGGCTGCCACCAAGAAGGTAGAGGCCCAGGTCAAGGAGAGGTTGAACCAGAAGCGCCAGGAACAAAAGGACCGGGTGGCCAGGTACGATCGGCTGAGCTCCGATAAGCTGCAGGTCAACAAACAGCTTATGGAGATCATGCTTAAGTACCAGGAATATGCCCAGCTATCGCCTGGCGAGCAGACTCCGGAGATGCAGGCCGTGATCCAGCAATACGAGGCCCTGATGGCAGAAAAGGCCCGCCTGGATTCCGAGCTTAAGTCGCTCAAAGGCGAGCAGCCGGAAAAGGCGCCGGCGCGCAATGCGGCCGGCAAGGAGAGAAAGGTCGTAAAAAGGAAGGTATTCCCGGATGGACGAAAAGCTGTTGAATACGACGACGGGACGCGGGAGTGGGTGCAGTAGCGATTTGCTCTACAATATGGAGTTGGAGTCTGGGAATGTTTCTGGGACACTATTTAGATGTTACGAGGCATAAGACACTCGTGTTTTGGTATTCAGTAAAATTTTGTGGATATGTCCTTTACCGGGCGCTCGTCCATGATTTAAGCAAGTACCGGGATCCTGAGAAAAGCGGGTTTTCGCTAAATCGTGATCGCCTAAAAAAGATAGCTTACAATGACAAGCAGTATGCAACCGTTCGGGAAGAGAGCCTGAAGGAGGCGATTAGCCATCATCACAAAGTAAACAGGCATCACCCAGAATATCATAAGCGTGGTATAAGAGACATGGGCCTGATCGACTGTACCGAGATGCTGCTTGACTGGCTTGCAACTGCCAGGGCATCAAAATTTGGGGATGTATTTGTATCTATCGATAAGGGTAAAGAGCGATTTGATTTGCCAGATGAGATGGCCACCATACTTAAAAACACCACCAAAGAGGCCAAGAATGAACGAACTCGACAGAATGTGGGACGCAGGAACAGAGGTTGACCAGAACTGGGATCCAGTAGGAGGCGGAAACACGTTTGATGAGTCAGGCTTCCAGAACTGGTATCAGAATTGGGCCGACAAGACCGGCATCAATCCGGATCCGGATGACCCACTGCACAAATATGATTACCGGGCAGCCTACTCTGCCGGCGCCGAGCCCCAGCTGGCCGACGATGGCGCATATCACTGGCCGAGCGAGCACAAGGCTGATGATCACCCGAATAGGTTTGTCGACGGAATGGATACCAAGACCGGCACGCCGGCGCCCATGGGCGGGGCAGGCCTGGTGCCTGACGACCTCTGGGAACAGGGGATAGATGCAGATCAAAGCTTCCAGCCGACCGGGGCAGCCAAAGCCCAGCAGCTCGAGGAGATGGGCACGGCCGGCCGCCTCTGGGAAGCCGGAAAGGCTGCCGGCAGCCAGGCGATTACCCTATTTGCTGATATCCTCCCGGGCACGATCTACCGAGGCCTGCGTGGTGGCGATGACGAGCTCCATGAGACCTGGTTGGACCGCCAGATATCGCAGAACGAAGCCGAGCGCGAACGCCGGCGGAACCTGACGCCTGAGGAACGGGAGGTGACCGCCTTCCGGATTCCGTTTACCGATATCGATGTCAAATTTGGTGACTTCGAGGACATCGCCGACAACCTTGGATATTCCCTGGGCAACGCGATCGCCATGGCCGGGACCAGGGCAGCCACGGGAGCGGTATTGAGCCAGATCCCGTACGTCGGCAAGGTCGGCCAGAAGATCATCGCCCCTACCGTTGGGGCCGTTGGGGCCACCGCTTTTACCGCTCGGGTCAGCAAGGACCAGTTCATCGATGACCTCAAAAAAGAGTGGATGAAGCAGCATCAGGGCAAGCTGTTGACTCCGGAGCTCCAGCAGCAATGGAAAGAATTCTACGAGCAGGCCGCCTCGGATGCGACGATATACGGTCTCTGGGAAGCGGTACCGGAGACAGTCAGCAATATGGTGGGCTGGGGCATCGTCAAGATGGGGTCCGGCAAGACCGCCCAAATGGCAGTGTCCGGTATTAAGAAGAGGCTGACCAACAAGGTCGGCAAAATGATCGCCAAGAAGATGGGGATCCCGGTGGCCAAGTTGGGTGCTATGTGGACTGAGGAGCTGATCACCGAGATGATCACGACCAAAAAGCAGTCCGAAATTGAGCATGCCAGAGGCCTCCGGGATAAACCGCTGGGATGGATCGAAGCCCTCAAAGAGGTGGCGCCCGGTGTCCTGCTGGCCACTCCGTTGATGGCTGCCGGGTTCAAAGGCGCCCAGAAGGTGGCCGAAGGTGCCAGCAATCTCGGTGTAAAAGAGGTCAGCGAGGACGAGCTCGTGGATCTTGATGACCAGCGAAAGCCGCCTCCATTGCCCACGGCCGGCGCCGAGGAGATCGCCGCGAGTCCGCTGGTGCAGAAATTAAAAGAGGACTATTCCGCCGGCATCGTCACCGATGAGGATATCGCCCAGATGCGTGAGGGCATGGACGCGAAACATCCGCTTTACCAGGCCCTGGATACGATCACCGGGGCCGAGGTGGCAGAGGGCGAGCTCCAGGAGGAGCAGCTCACCGAGGGCCAGGCCAAGGCCGAGGAGGCCCTGATATCGGCAATGAGGAAACAATTTCCTGAGGGCGAGATCGCTGCTCAGGTTGTAGGAATGCCCAGCAGCAAGGACCTGCAGTCAGTACAATCGGTTGGGGAAGCGCTCGGCGTTAACATCGTTGTCTTTCGGGGGGAAAGAGAGGCCGATGCCTTCAATGGTCTATACCATGAGGGCACGATCTTTATCAATGAGAACGCCGAGCGCCCCTACCTTACCACCCTGGGCCATGAGAGCTGGCACAAAATCGAGACCGAGCACCAGGACCTGGCCAAGCAGCTCATCGATTCGATGAAGGTCGAGGATCTCGGGTTTGAGAACTATCTAAACGAGCTGAACAAGTCCAGGGTCGACAAGGGTCTGGAGGAGATCGGCATCGATGACGCCCTTGGAATGGAGGAGCTCCGAGCTGATTTTGTTGGCGAACAGTTTGTGAGGCCTGAGTTCTGGCAGAAGCTGTCCGAGAAAAATCCGGAGGCAGCCAAGAGTCTGGCCCAGGTCGTTAAGGATATCATCGATAAGATCCGGGCATACCTGCAGGGTCAGAAGGCGGTTCCGGCCTCAGCCTTTAAGGATCTCAACGGTGTCCAGGATGCCCTGGCCTCTGTCTATACCGAATTCGCCAGGCGGGAGAAGGGTGTCGTCGATGAGACGGTCCAGGAGGTTAAGACCAAGAAGCCCTCAAACGTAACAAAAGAGGCTCCATCCGTAACAAAAGAGCCCTCAAACGTAACAAAAGAGGCTCCATCCGTAACAAAAGAGGCCTCAAACGTAACAAAAGAGAAGCCCGAAACCAAGGGCCCGAAGCCAAGCCTGAAGGAAGGTGGTGTCAAAAAGGTCAGACCGGGGCTATACCGAGCGAAATCAGGTGGCGTCGAATATGTCGTCGAGAAGCGGCCATCGGATGAATACGAAAAATCTAAACCGTGGGTGCTCTCCGAGATTGTAGCCGGTAAAACGGAGCCCATAACTCGAGCTCGGACGGCTAAAGAGGCCATTGCCCAAATTGGCATGACTCCATTTCCTGAGAAGCCAGACAAGTCCAAGTTCAGCGTCAAGAGCCCGGAGTTCAAGAAGTGGTTCAAAGAATCAAAGGTCGTAGATGAGACGGGCAAGCCCCTGGTTGTTTACCATGGAACCAAAGATCCTTATGTGACCAGGTTTTCTCATGCAATGGGCGGGACTGGGGTGGTCGGGGCTGCTAAATCCGGCGCCTTCTTTTTTACGTCAGAGCGCGATAATGCCGAATATTACGCTGACTATACTGACTTGCCAGACTTCTCGGAGTATAGTGAACAGGAAATAGATGACCTGCGCGAATCCATCCAGGTGTATGGAGAGGGAAACGAATGGTATAACCTCGTCCAAGATGAGAACGGAGCAGACATATTCAATCAAGGACCATTCGACACTTTAGATGCGGCGGAGGAAGCAGCGGAGAAAACGCTCGATGGCGCAGGGTTTACCGACCAAGACCCTTTTGTCAAAGAGGTATATCTTTCGATCCAGAATCCCTTTGAGACCGATGACCTCAAGTACCGCCAGGCAGATGAGATCAAAAAGATAAAAGAGAAGGGCTACGACGGAATTATCATCCGCGACGTCGTAGACGGCCTATATGAATCTGATATTTATATCGCTTTCGAGCCCAACCAGATTAAGTCTTCAACCGGCAACGTAGGCACATGGGATGCCGGTAATGAAGACATCCGCTTTAGCCTCAAGGGCCCGGATGAGGATCCTGTCGTGATCCCGGAGGCCCTCGAGGAATTCGAGGACTATGAGGATGCGGAACCCACCTATCGTGGCGACGAGTTGGCCAGAGCGATCAAATACCTGCATGCCCTGGAGCTAAAATACAGCGCCTATGATTACGCGAATCCCAAGGATGAGCTCGTCGAGAAGTACCAGGCCGAGACAGAGGACGAGATCAACGAAAAAGCCGACGAGGTCATCGATGTCCTGAACGAGGTATATGACCACTGGCTGGAGCGCCATGAAAGCGCTGAAGGCTGGTTCAATCAGTTCTTCGACCCGGACGAGGAACTGATGCTTTATTCTGAGCCCACCATGGCCTTTACGGATGGGGAGGTTGGATATATCAAGGCAGGCAATACATGGACGGTAGATGTCAGGGATGAGGTCCTGAAGGCTGTCGAAGAAGAGCACGGCATGCCCGGGATTCCGGAAGACATGGACGACGTTTTTGAAGAGCTCGAGGATTACGGCGAAGACGTCGATGATATGCGCCAGCAGTATGAGGACGGAGAGATCGAGGAGTGGGACATCAAGGAGCGCCTGGAGCAATTCCGTTGGGAGGATTATTCCTATGCCGATAAAATCATTGAGCCCACCAGCCAGAGTATCGGGGAAGCGCTCGACGCCAATGGATGGTACAGCCCGATCGGCCAAACCATCAGACAGGTACTTGAGACGAAAGGGTATGAGGCCTGGCGATCCAACTGGGGAAGCGAGCTCACCGACGCCGAGGAGCGAATTAGGGAGCAGCGCGACCGCCTGGAGGGGGCCGAGAGCGTCCGGGAAAAGATGTCCGCGATTACCTGGGCCCTGAATGAGAGCCATGTTTATGGGACCATGTCGGAGCATATGGACATCTGGGAAAAAGATCTCAACGAGATCAACGAGTTGGGCGACAGGATCCAAAAATTTGAAGATATTCTCAAAGACGAATACAGGTTTAAGCCGAAACAAAAAGAGATGCCGCCCCTGGTGCAATCATCGATGTTCACCCGGTTAGGCATGACGCTGCCGAAGTTTAGCGTCAAACAGCGCAAAAAATTCCATGAGATCTCGAAGGCAATGAACGCCGGCTTCGCTCCAATGCCGAAGCGCAAGAAGCTCACGGGGGGCAAGCGCCTGGGCGCCGTCCTGAAGCGGATTCCGGAGATGACCAGGGAACAGCGCCAGGAGGCAGCCCGGATTGTATATACCGATGAGTTCTCGGCCGACGAGAAAGCAAGCCTAATCGAAATGATAATGGAGGCAACCGATGCGATCCGGATGCCCTCGAGGGGGGCGCTGGTTGCATCAGTCAAACGCGCCAAGCCACGGAAGGTTGTCGCCGGCTTCAAGTCTCAGGCCCAGATCTCGAAAGAAAAGCTGGAAAAGCTGCAGGCCAAGGGCGACATCGACTTTGAGGACCAGGACGTTCTGAATGCCGTTATCGCGCTGTCTGATGATAAGGTTAGCGGATTCAAGGAAGCCCGGGTCGGCGATGCCCGGATGAATACGGTCGTCAGGGCAATCGAGTTTGTGGAGCAGAACGAAGGCGTTCCGGCCGTGTACGTCGAAATGGACCTGAAGAACCTGGGCGGGATCAATTCCGCCTTTGGGCATAGTGAGGCGAATAAGGTATTCCGTACTCAGGCCGACATCGTCAAGAAGGCCATGGGCGCCCTGGACGCCGACGTCGACCTGTTCCGTCACGGTGGCGACGAGATGTCCGCCGTTGTTGTCGGGGCAGATCCGGCTACCGTGGACTCCGCCATGACGGAGGCGGTCGATGCGATACAGAGGTGGGCATCGAGGACCAAGGCGCCGGCCGGCAAGGCGCTGACCGACATACCTCACCCTAAATATAAGGGTGATAAGTCCAAGGCTGGGGTCGGAATTGTATTTTCAACAACCGAAATCCATCCCGGGGCCGTACCTGAGATCGTATTTCAGTCGGCCGACACGGTGTTGGAACAACGAAAGGTGGAGGGAGCTGATGAGTTCTTACAGCAGGTTAGGGAGGCTCGGACTGGTGCATCTGATAGACGACAAGGACCAGCTGAAAGACGCGCTAAAGAAGGCGCGAAAGAAGATAGAGCGCGAGATGGAGCGAAGGCGCGTGGCGTTTCAGAAAAACAATCCAAGGATAAGGTAGGTCGATTTTCTGTCAAGAAAGAAGACAGGCCCATCAGAAACTATGCGCGGATTGGCAGAAGGCGCGATGACGGGAAACTTATGAAGGACGTCGAAGGCCGCAAAGCTCGCAAGATGACCAAAAAAGAATATCGGGAGATCAAGGACAGGCTCAAACAAGAAGCTGAGACGGAAGCGTATTTCACCTCCAGGAATCATCCCGGCAACCTGGCCCAGCGGTATAGCCTTAAGCGGTCCATGATCGACGACGCCGAGGACCGTGGACTGCTGAACGCGGATGGGCTTAGGGTAGCCGACTTGGCAGAGCGCTGGGCAGAGTTTGACCGGCTGATCAAGCTGGGAGGCGCCGGGAGGCCTCAGCACAACGCTTATAATATCAATCAGCAGATAAAGAAAATCAGGGGCCTCAGAAAAAAGATCGAGGCGCTGGAAAAAGAGTCCGGTGTCCAGATCCTAAACAACGGGAAGCTCCGTATGCACCCGATGGAACTAAAAATGGTTCCGTCCAATGTGGATACGAAGTTCATCAAAAAAGGCACGCTAAAGCCACTATACAGTGGCTTCTTCCGGACGTTTATCAACGAATATTTCGATAACATGCCGAACGAGGAGCGAGAGAATTTTCGCAAGTCGATCGTCAAGGGTGTCGAGCGAACCTACAAGGCCGGCGCCCGCGGTCTTGTGATCAGCGGGGTGGGTAAATCCGATGACTATCGCATAAGCTCTGCATTGCGGAAGGCAAATAAGACAGTCGCCGCCCTAAACTTTAACCAGCAGTGTCCGATGTTCGTAATTGGCGGCCACGGGTGTTACCTGGACGGATGTTATGTCAGCGGTTTGGCGATGAACGGCCAGGGCGTCCAGTTCTACCGGTCTGCCATGTACCTGGGAGAGATCCTGCAGCTTCGCGAAGACCAGATCGCCATGCTCAATAATGTCGGTGGTCTCCGGATTAATGGTATGGGTGACACGCAAAAAGAGGACCTGGACCAATGGAGAGATGCCGTCAGGCATGCCCATATGCGAGGTCTCAAGCTGAAGATCATCACCAAGCAAGATGCGACCATGTGGATTATGGATAAGTTGGTCAAAGAAGGTGTCCCGGGCGCCAGGAAGATCGTCATTCAGCCGACAGTGGATCCGTACTGGATCGAGGTCAAACACGATAATCTCCCGGGCAGCGCGGTTGACACTCTGCAGATCTACAAAGCGGCTGCCAGGGGCACGCAGGCCAGCCTGGAAGCCGCGGCTGATATGTACGCTGAAGCCGGCCGGGAGGCCAGGATATTCAACGGCAAGTTGTATCGCAAATATGGGTACTCCTGGGACCGGATTAAAGAGATCTCGAAGAAATACCCGCATCTCAAGATCCAGCCGCGCCTGGTGGTATCGACGCCTCTGGAGATCGCAGAGTCTGCTCTCAAAACGCCTAAGGCCATTCAGACCTGGATGCATGCAGCCCTAAGGCCTGGGATGTATTCGGACATCGAGGGTGGAACCCTGGGTGAGGACGTCGAGGCGCTAAATTTTGACGGCCGGATCCGGGTGGACAAGATCAACGGAGAGTGGAGGCTGCTCGCCCAGGGGCCCAAGGGCGACATAATCGGTCACGAGGGTTATGCGTTCACCAAGACCGAAAAGTTTATCAAGGACAATTACACTCCCAGGCAGGCAGATAGAATCTTCCGTGTCCTCCAGGGGCAGCTCGAACAGACTCCCTCCGCGCTCTGCTGTCAGATTGGAGCGTCCGCGGATGCGTGTAACGACTGTACATCTCACTGCCACCAGGGGTCCTGGCATACCGGCAAACGCCTGGCACGCATCGCCGAAGCTGGCGGGAAGATCATAACCAATGTCGTGAAGAACGCGACGATTTACAACCCAACCTGGAAGGCCTCGGTCAAAAGATCTAAATGGTACAGCCAGGCCGAACGGGTGCTCGACCAGAAGCTGCCGGGATCCGGTTCGCCGGCCAACATGCGTCAGGCGATCGAAGGCTACATCCGCAAGGGTGACGTCAAAGCCGAGGAGATTGAATGGAGCGGTGTTCTGGACTGGATCGATGAATACCAGGAAATGAAGGAGCTCGAGTGGGCCGAAGCCCAAAAGGCCGAAGGTGAATTCTCCAAAGAGGAGGACGAACTATACACCAAATACCTGGAGGGGATTCTCACCCATGAAGAGTCGACCAAGGCTATCGAGGACCTTAGGGCCCGAACCCGGAAAGAAGCCAAAAAGATAAAGGCCAAAATCACCAAGGCCGAGGTCCTTGAATATTTCCGGCAGAACCAGACGGAGATCAAAGACGTTTTGTATGAAGAAGAGGCAGCCGGCGACGAGCGGATCCTGGTTGAGCCGGTCGACTTTCCGTCTCAAGGCGACTATATGGGTGTCGACGCGACCGAGGTCGAATACCAGCTGGAGGTCCTCAGGGACGAATATCCGGATGAAGACGAGGATTACCTTGCCCAGCTGGCCCAGGAGAGAGCCGAGGAGAATGCCCAGTATGAATATACGGACAGTGAATATGGGTATCGGATAATAGAGACGATGTTCATGGGCACCGGAGAGGATTATACGGTATATGATCCCGACCATAATATCATTGGCAACTTTGACAGTTGGGATGAGGCCGAAGACCATGTCGAGAATCATGCTCTTGATAGGTTCGGTACCTGGGAAATTGAGGACGAGACCCATTACAGTCAATATAAGCTCGAGGGTGGCAAAAAATACGCCGAGCTGCTGATGGTGCTCCCAGACCAAAGAAAGGCCAAGATCGACAGGCTGATAAACCGAGTCAAAGAGCGGCTCGGCAAGCCTGATCTCTGGACAGAATCCGTAATTCCTCAGATGACTCCAGCGGAGCTCAAGGAGTACGAGGCCCTGGTTGAGCAGCCGAGAAGAAAGGGCCGGTACGAAAGCAGCCATTGGCAATCAGACCCCAACGTATTGGTCCATGTCAGGTACGACGATCGCGAAACATACGACGGCGAAAATATGCTTTTCATCGAGGAGATCCAGTCTGACTGGCACCAGGAAGGGCGCAAGGATGGGTACGCCAGCAAGCCTAAAATCCGGAGGGTTGGCAAGGTCAAGGTCTGGACCCAGAAGGATTTTAAAAAAGCTCATCGGTCGTGGCCTCTTGATAGTATGATGGACGTCCAGGACACTCCGATCGACTTGATGAAGGCTGCAACAGACGAGGAGCAGCAAAGGCTAACAGAGGCTATCGTTCACAACCAGGGGAAGCTGTCCGATGACGCTCCGGTCTATACTGTCGTAGGCGATGACGGTAAAATTAAAATAGCGAACATGATCTCTCGGTCGCTGGCAGAGAAGGAGGCCAGAAAATATGAGATTGTTATCGATGAGGAAACCGGCGCCGTTGCCATCGGCAATATGGGCACCCATATCCGCTTTAAATCAAAAAAAGAAGCCAGGAATTGGTACTGGGATAAAGGCCCTGGGGCCCAGATGCTCCCGGATGCTCCGTTCAAGAAAGATTGGCCGCTGCTGGCCTTCAAGCGGATGATCCGACACGCCGTCGACAACAACTATGATTCGGTTGGGTGGACCACCGGGGGGCAGCAGGCGGATCGTTATAACCTCCGGAAATTTATATCGGCTTTGCACTGGAAAGTCGTAGGTAAAAACCCCGAGGACAATACATTCATCTATCAAATAAATGCCACGCGGGTTGACCAGGACGGCCGAGTGGAGGACTTTGGAACAAAAACAGTCGACGAGCTCGTCGACCTGGTGGGTAAAGAGATGGCCGACCGGATCGTGCAGGCCTCCGGAAAGGGCCAGGTTACAAGGTATCACGGCCGGGTCAACGAATACAAAGCCACATCAAATAAAGAGACCGAGGAACAGGCATGGGCGCAGCTCGAGAAGTGGAAGGTGAACAATAAATATACCCCTCACGATAAGTTTGATGTCAACACGGTCACGCTGCCGGCGCACGGGACGATCGATGGCGAAAATCTGGAGATCGGCGGAAGTGGCATGAAACAGTTCTATGACAAGATCCTGCCGAACGCCGTCAAAAGATACTTTGGCAAAAAGGCCTGGGGCAAGCCGAAGCTGAAGCCGGCAAAGATCTATACGGATCCCAATCCTCGATACCTGGTGGTAGGCCGCCGGTCCAGCGAGGACCCCTGGGGCGAATACTCGAGGTCCTATGCGACCGAGGGCACCGCCAAGGCCGAAATGACTTTCCTTAACAAATCCGAGGACGGATGGGAATTTAAGGTCATCCCGGATCCTGACCGGCTCGAAGAGATCTGGAGCATGGAGATCACTCCAGAAATGCGCGAAAAGGTGGCCAACGAAGGCCTCCCGCTGTTCTCCGTTAAGGCCGGCCCGATTTGGTACAGCCAGATGGCCGATGTTCTGGCCACCAAGCTGCCGAACAGGGGAACGCCTGAGCAGTTCGAGCGAACGATCAGGGCTTTCGCAGCCAAGGGCGAGTTCAAGGAAGAGGAGCTGCAGTGGTCAGGCCTGGAAGCCTGGCTCGATGAGCAGGATGCGAAGGCGAAGGTGTCCAGGCGGGACATCCTGACATACCTGAAGAGCAACAGCATCCGACTCCAGGAGACGCAGCACGCTGAGGCTGGTAAGATTTTTGGCTATGGCATCAATGAGGTCGATAGGTCTGAAGAGTGGTATGTGGAACAGGGAGACGAGGAAGATGAGTGGTTTGTCATGGACGACGACGGCCAAATAATCACAAGGTTACCAAGCCTAAAAGAGGCAGAAGATTACATCGATGACGCTGAATTCGGGTACCAGGTCTATGATTTAGACTCCAGCGACGTAGTCCAAACCTTCGAAACCCGAGGTGGCGCCGAGTGGTTCATAGAGAATATGGGCGACGGTAGCCAGTGGTGGGATAGCGACAACCTACGAGAAGCGTCCGAAATCATAGAGCAGCTCGAGCATGATGGCTACGAGGTTCACGCAGAGCCCGACATCGAGACCGGAGAGCCGATCCCCAACAGGGTTACCTGGGATTCCGGATCGAAGGAGGTCGAATTCCCTATGATGTTGATCGAGGACGACGAGATCGACGCTCCGGATGAGGATATAGCTGCAATGCGCCGGCTGGATGAGTTGATCAGGATGGAGGGGTCTCGGGCGGCGTCATCGGCTAAATATCCAAGCTATGTCCAGCCTGGTGGTGAGAACTACCGTGAGCTGTTGCTGCAGATGCCTGAGATCATAACTCCCGACATGATGCGATCCATCATGCCGATGGAAAGCACGATGGTTGCTGATGGTACCGACGTCGAATTGATTGTCCGCGGCAAGGTGATGAACTGGCGCGATGCTATCCGGGAATTCCTGGACGATTCTGAGATCAACGCAGACCTCCGCATCAAGACGCTTGAGAAACTCAGGGAGGATGTCGGCAACTGGCGCTGGAAACAGTTTATCAAGGACAACCTGGTTCCCCAGATCAGGGTGGCCGCCGGCGCCACAAGCGTTGGACCGGATCCTTTCCGAGTCAGCCACTGGGACGAGGACAATGTCCTGGCCCATGTACGCTTCGACGAGCGTCGTGATGCCGAGGGTGTCCGGACCCTGCATATCGCCGAGATCCAGAGCGACTGGCACCAGAAGGGGCGGAAGGAGGGATACAGGGACGAGTCCAATCAGGTCTTTAGAATAAAGTTTGCTAACGGTGACACCTACAATACGTTCGACACCAGAGAAGAGGCCGAAAAAGTTGTTGAATCCCTGAACAAGGATGAATCCTGGGAGCCGGGTCTGCGCGGCAGATTTTATGTCGACAAAGAGGCAGAGAATGCCAAAGGCGTCCCAGACGCTCCTTTCAAAAAGACCTGGCCCATCCTGGCCATCAAGCGCATGGTCCGTTTCGCAGCGGAGAACGGGTTCGATCAGATCACCTGGGATCCTGGCCAGGTCCAGGCCGACCGGTATGATCTATCAACAAGGATTTCGCGGATAGTCTGGCTCGAGCATGCCTCAACGCTCAAGGCCTATAATCATAGTGGCGAAGAGGTGATAAGCGAAATCTCCACGAGAGAGAAGCTGCCAGACTACATAGGGAAAGAGGCGGCCGACAAGTTGCTGTCGACAGAACCCAACGAGTTTAAATATGGCCCAACTCAGCGCAAGGGCGTTGAGTACATGCTCGAAGGCGAGGACATCAAGGTCGGGCACAAGGGAATGAAAGGCTTCTATGACAAGATCATGGTCAAAGAGGTCAATAAATTCTTCAACAAACAGGCCTGGGGCAACGCCAAAGTCGCGGTCACCAAGATTGATACGACAACGACAAATCAGCTGACGGCGAAGCGGAGGTATGTCGGCCCTGAGTTGACGCCGGAGGAAATATTCGCCCTGGCCCGGACTGGTAATTTTAACGCGACGGTTACCGGGCAGCTGAATGGAATGGCCCACGACATCAACGCCGAGCTGACCTTCCAAGACGCTGCCGACAGAACGTCCGAGGCAACGGCCGAGGCCCTTGGCGGCCGGCTCGAGATGGTATCCTCTGAATCCGAGGTCTGGAGCCTGCCGATCACTCCGGAGATGAAAGCCCGGGCCCTACAGCAGGGTATGCCGATGTTCAGTGTCAAGAAAATGAACCCGGTTGCCCAGGACTACCTGGAAGCGCTCCAGGCGGCATATCCGGCAGCGTTCGAGCCGGCGCCCTATGACATGGCTGAGGATCCGTTCGAGGACCTGGACGAGGAGATCCGGGAGCGCATGGAGGCGGCCAAGGGCATCCCGATGCCCAGGTTTGTCGATTGGCTCAAGACCCAGGGTAAGGAGATCTGGTGGTCAGCCCGCCGGCATCGTCCCTTCCTGGATCCCCAGGACCAGGCCGAGCTCGCCAACGTGCTCCGGATCCACCAGGAGGTCCCGGAAAATTCCAAACGCCGCGCTATGCAGGTCCTCCAGGCTCTGGTGGCCGGCATGAAGCCGAAACACTACGAGACCTTTACCATGGCCCTGGTGATGGACGACATGGTCAAGGATATCGATTCCGGACTGTTATCCGGCAAAGAGGAGCTGCCGTTCGGGTTCACCGAGCAGCAGGCCAGGGCCTATCGTCGCCGGATCAATGAGATGGTCAATTCCAGTCCGATTGTCAAGGACGCCCTCCGCCGGCGCCAGGCCTTTCAAAAGAAGCTGAAACAGGCCCTGGTGCGAGCGGATCTGCTTCCTGAAGCGGTCCTCGAGGATGATAGGTACTTCCACCATCAGGTGCTCGAGTACAGGGCAGCTGAGGCGCTTGGTGAGGCCTACGGTGGCCTGGGAGTGTCCTCCAGAGACGTCAGGCTGAAACGGAAAGGGTGGCAGCGGGCCCGGACCGGATCCGTCAAAGACTATAATATCGATTATGCTGAGGCTGAATTCGAGGTCATCTCCCAGGGCCTGGCTCAGCTCGAGACCAAGGCGACCATGGACCGGATCAAGGGCCTGGTCGACGAGACGCCCGGTCTTAAAATGCAGGCCAAGTCGCTGAATATCCAACATTTGTATGAGGAAGAGGCCAAGCGCCTTACCCAGACGGACCAGTCCGGCCACATCTGGACGGCTGCCGAGGTCCGGGAACAGCAGGACATCCTGTCACCGTTCAAACAGAAAATGGCCATGGGCCTCTCATGGCTCGGCCGGCTGGCCAGCAAGGGTGACCTGGGCGGCGGGTCTCAGGATTTCAGCGACGTGATCGAGACCCTCCAGGAATGGCAGCGCGAAATCGCGATCGAAAAGCAGGAGGCCAAGGAGGACGGCCGCAAACCTTATCCGATACCTTTTCCGTTTGATGAGCTCGGGTCCAGATTCTGGGCCTTCCTGAACCATGTTATGCGGGAGGACCTGGACGGGGCGCCGGCAGCCGGGACCATATTCAAGGCGATCCGGGAGCGCAACCAGTTCATTAAGGACTACCTGGGCGATAAATTCCTTTCCGCGGTGGATCTCAAGCCGGCCGACCATGTACTCTGGAAGCCGGCGCCGGGATCCTCCTGGTACAAGGCCTGGACAATGACCGACAAGCTAATACAGGCCGTCCAGGAAGGTGAGCAGGTCATAGGCAAGGCCGAGCTTGAGAAGGCCCACCAGATCCTGGCCAGGGGTAAAGACGTCGAGTGGATCGTTCCGGCCGACGTCGCCAAAACCTTGGACGGCTATGACATAGTCCTCGAGGACCACAAGTTGAGCAAGGCCTCCAGGGCGATAATGACTGGGTGGAAACAATGGATCTTGATCAATCCGTTTCGGGTGATCAAGTACAACCTTAACAATATGTCAGGCGACCTCGACATCGCGCTTGCCTATGATCCGAAGATTGCGCTTAAGTACATGCCGGCCGCAATTAAAGACCTCTGGTCTGACTTCCGGCTCAAAAAGCAGAGCCCGGAGCTCAAGGCCGAGATCGATCGGGCCTACACCCTGGGCGTCCTGGGGTCCGGATGGAGCGTCCAGGAGGTGGCCGATGTCAACAAGCAGCTGGCCTTCGACAAACAAATGGACGCTCTGCAGGGGATCAAGCCGAATCTGATTAAGAGAGGGTGGCGGTCCCTATCGGCATACACCAGCTACCGCGAGAACATGCTGCGCCTGGCTTCTTACCGGTACTTTTTGGATGAGCTCAGGGCCGGGAAAGAGGTTTACGGCGCCAGCAATAAAAAAGAGGTAGACGGAATCGAGGACATCGAGGAGAAAGCCGCTAAGCTGTCCCGAGACCTGATCGGAGATTATGGTAATATTACCCACGCCGGTCAGTGGCTGCGTCGGCATATGATTCCATTTTATGCCTGGATGGAGGTCAACGCGCCCAGGTACGTTCGCCTGATACGAAACCTGCCTCACGAGGACAAGGGCCGCGGAAGGCTGGGCGGAGTGATAGCCGCAAAGGTCGCGTGGAAGGCTACTAAGCTGGGGCTTAAAATGAGCGCCATCTATGGCCTGGTAACGCTTTGGAACCATACCTTTTTCGGCGACGAGGAGGACGAGCTCGGCGAATCCCAGCGCCGGCAGCTGCACCTGATACTGGGCCGCCGGGATGATGGATCGATAATCACCCTAAGGGTCCAGGGCGCCCTGTCCGATGCCCTGGCCTGGTTCGGTGGCGAGGACCTGCCGAGCGACATCGGCGATGTCGTAAAAGGCAAGGTCTCGATATGGGAAAAGGCCAAAGAGGCCGCCCTGGCGCCGGTGATCAAGCTCATTGGCGGTGTCCGTCCCGACGTCAAGGCCTTTTCGGAGCTTCTGGGCGGTCGGACCTTTTATCCGGATCCGTTCAACCCAAGGCCTATCCGGGACAAACTTGAGCAGATCGCCAGGTCGTTTTCCCTCAATGGCGTTTATCGCTGGATCGCAGGGAAACCAAAGCGAGGTGACACCTGGAGCGCTCAGCTGGCCAACGATATTCTGGCACTCGGTACCTATACGTCCGATCCTGGCGAGTCGGCATATTACGACACGCTCGCGAGGGTTTATGATTTCATGGAAAAGAACGGCCGGGAGCGGGCCTCCGGAGTCCCAACGACCAGGTCCAACGCCCTGTATTATTACAAGCAGGCGCTAAAGTATGGCGATCTGAAGGCTGCCGAGAAATATCTCAAGAAATATTATGAGCTCGGTGGCATCGATACCAACATCACCCAGAGCATCAAACGAGCCGCTCCCCTGGCGCCGTTGCCGGCGGATTGGCGAGGCCTGTTCCTCAGGTCCCTGACTCCGGATGAGCGGGCCCGGTATGACCTGGCCATGCGCTGGTATCGCCGCACCTATGTCCAGGGCCAGGGCAAGGTCAGCGTTGATCGATCCGAAATAAAACGGCCGCCGCGGATCCCGGTTATATCCCAGCCGGCCGGCGGAAAGAAACCTTTAACCCTGAGGCAAGCAGCCCAGCAAAAGAGAGGAGCTGAGTAACCATGCAAGGAGCACGAAAAGTAACAACTATGAAGTTGTGGACGGCCCAGGCGATTTCTAAGAATGCAAGCAAGACTTCGCCGGCGATCGACCTGAGGCAGCTTATTAACAATCACAAGTTCTCGTGTCACGCGATTATCGCCGGGACCGGGCAAGTCGATATTGCGGTTCAGTACTGCAGCACCGTGGACGGAACCTATATCGAGGATAGCACCCTGATAGCCGACGATCAGGCTGCCGGGTCGATCTTTGTCAGTTTCGACCCGGTGTTGGCGCCGTTCATCAAGATCAAAGTGACGGAGAACAATACTAACCCGATAACATCGTTGGATCTCTGGCTGAACATCGGATAAAAAAACGCCCCTGGGTGATCACCCAGGGGCGTAAGTTATTGATTCTGTCGAAGATCCCACGAAGGTCCCAGGGGTGGGATCTTCGCAGTTTGAGGCGGGAAAGGCAGGCTTATTCGTATTTGGCAGCCACAGCATCGACGGACTTGACTACCGCGTAGGTGTCTATCAATATGTCGACGGGACCAACCCGCTTGCATGACGAGATCCTTTCCTTCCAATACCCAATGGATTGCGCGTGCTCTGCAGCTTCCTTGCGGCCCAATCCGGCAGCCTCCAGGAACATAGCAGCCTTAGCTTTGTAGAGGGTATCGATCGAGTAAAAAGATTTTGTCCCTAAGCCATTGGCCGGAATGTCCGCCTCAATGAAACCTCTTTCCATCCGATCTCGAAACGCGGTGAACTTCATCCCCAATATATCGGCTGCCTGAAAACTCGAGTACATCATGGCAACAACTCCTTAGGGTATTGAGGTGCCCAATGGTTCGCCGGCCGCCTCTGGTTGTAGTCGATTATCCTGGTGGGCTCATTGTTGTAATAGTTAGCGCCCGGATTAATGACGTTGTTATTGATGATGATTTGAGCCGGCTGCCGCTGAGTATATCTATACAGCTCAGGGCTGCCGGCTCGGAAGGCGATGTCCATCCAGGTGGCCAGGGCATGATTATTGCCGCATCTGGCGGCTCGGAGGCCAGCCTGGCGGACATCGTTCGGAGATCCATAACGCCAGGTCGACAGGTCGCCGGCGCTGGCGTCATGGGTAAAGAGAAAGAATGCTATAGACGCGATCAGGACGAGCTCCAAAATCGCGATCAAAAAAGCACCTCTAATACAGTTTTTGATTCTCATCACTCACCTCCATTGTAAAAGTCAATAGCTTGTTGGATGGATCCGAAAAACTTACCACCGATGCACCCGCCTCCAAACTTGTAGTCGTCCTCGTCGATGTAGTGGCCGACGCAGACCTTTTGGGGGCCGTCCCTATTCTCGAGGTCGAGGCCATCCGCCGATGTCATCAGCAAAAACTCCCCATCGTCACCGGCAGCGCATAGGCCCCAGGTCCCGGGCTCTACTAAAATGTCATGCCAATCCATGATATTCACCTCCTCTTTGGCCGGCCTGGCTTCCGGTCCCGGACCAGGTCGAGGTCCTTTTCCCGGATCCATAGATCTCGGCCGTGGCGTTTCGCCGGCAGTCGCTTTTCCAGGATCAGCTGCCGCACCCTCGATGCGGAGATCCCCAGGAGCTTCCCGGCCTCTTTTGTTGTCAGCACTTTTCATTCGCCTCCTTTCTACTTGGAAACGGGTGGCCTTCGTACTCTTCAAGAAGGTATCCGTTTTTGATCATAGCCCGGGCGAACATCTCGCAACAATGATTGGTGCAAAAATTCCACTGTCCTTCAACATACCCATAGGTCCGGCCACGATTCTTGCCATTTTCGTCCTGGCCGATACCAACCACAGTTGCTGTCGCCCTGCCGCACCACTTACAGGTATTATCTTTATTTGTCCTCCGCAAGTACTTGTGAGGGCTCGTTCTCGGCATGTTATCACCTCCCTTCTTTGTTGGCCCTGCCGATCTCCACGAGGGCCCTGAATGGACTTGGGTCCACCATTCCAGGGGGCAGCAGCTGGTTGTATTTAACCCAGGCGGCTGCCCAATATCCGAACATATAAAATTTGTAGCCGGCCAGGGCTTTCCAGGCCCTCTGCTCGGCGAGCTTGCGCTCAGTTAACACCTTAGCCAGTATGTCGTCGCTCATGGATCCTCCTGAAAAGGTTGTGGGCCACCTGGCGCTTGAGGAACGGCGGCAGGCTCGCGAAATCATACTCGACGCCGTCCTTGTAGCATCGAGCCTTCATACAGCAGCCCTGGCCGATCCCCAGGATAGCCTTGGTTGCCCTGGTTGTAGCCAGCTTACACGTTGCCTCGGTCCCGTCATAGCCCAGAGCCTCGCAGGAACCTCCGGTTGAGCCCATGCCCATCTCTTTCGAGATGGGGCAGGGTTCATTGATGCAGCAGAAGCCGCATCGGCAACAGCTGTTAGGATACTCAGCTTTTTTCATGTTTGTCCCTCAATTCTATCAATTCTTCCTCTCGCTTGGCCACCTGTCCGGGAAGGTCGACCAAAGACCGGTAGATTTTTTCTGCCAGATAGGCGCTTTCACCGCAATCGAACTCCATAAAATTGTGCATGTCCTCGACGGTGACACTGAAGACAGCAGATCCGCCAAAGAGCGATTCCTTCCAGACCTTGATCTGCATGTCGTCGTCGATATCGCCCTTCTTTATCATAACGCACTGAATGGCCATCTCGTGGACTTGTTTGTACTGGGGCATAGGTTTCACCTCCTTTCTTATTGGCCACGCCGGCGCCGAAGCGCCGGCCGCACAGGGCTTAAGGCCACCCTGCCGGTTAAATCTCGTCATACGGGACCGCGTGATCCGGATAGCCGCCATCCGTCCTGGCCGTGATGACGTGGCATGTTACCAGGCCGGAAAAGCCAGTGCCATGGCCAGCGATCTTGGCCTTGGCCGGCGCCCGCTCGTCGCGTTCCATGAAGCCCAGCTTGTACAATTTCGACAGCTTCTGGCGCGTCTTGAGCGCCGGCAGCCATAGGACAGCCTTGTCGTTGCTATCCAGGACCATCCATTTGGGCTCGTGGGAGTAGCTGAATCTGTTATAAACTGAGACGAGCTTAGCCTTGACCCTGACGCCTGACCCGCGGTGAAATAGGCCCGGGAAGGTGGACTTGCCACCGTTCTCGAGGATTTTGGCCTGCAGGTGATCTTGCTGGCCGCTGAGGTTATGACACCACTGGGACACAAACCCGTCGGTGTCGCACCGATCAAAACTCTCGCGCTCCTTCTCGAAGCTCTTGTCGCCGCGTTCGCGGTAATCGTTGGCCGTCATTTTGTCCATTTGGAACCCTCCCTAATAAATGATGATGTAAAAACCATTAGCGTCGGTCTCGGACTGGAACCGTTGCCCGTTGAACCTCAGCTCGATAACGAACTGAGCCATCTCCGTCATTTGATCCGTTCTAAAGAAAATTGCACCCTCCATAGTTGACCTCCTTAGTTGGCGCCTAAGCACCAGGCTTTTTTGGTTTTGTCCCAGAGATAAGTGGCCCAGGCGTCGACGACATGCTCTTGTTCGCCGTCAAAATAGGCTTTGATGACACTATTGTGGGCGCCGACAGTGATCTGGTGAGAGAATCTGTCAACGAATTGCCCGTCATAAGGGGCGACCTCTTTGACGATCCGGATCTCAGGGCCGAAATGTTCGTTATCCGCTCGGACCAGATCATCCGCTGGCGGATCCGGAGGAGTCGTGGCCCAGACGATGGAGTCGACCGGCCGGCCCTCGCCGAAGGTTCTGCAGGGGATGGCATCCTGACCGAGCTGGGCGGCTATTTTTATGGCTGCCGTGACGGTGGACTCGGCTTCGTGCAGGGCGTATCCACAAACGAATACATGGACGCGGTCATCCTTGAGGGGCCGGGTGTAAACATTAACTTTCACGAAATCTTTCATGGCATCTCCTTTCAGGCTCGAGTTAACAGATGAATCAATATGGCCTAAACTATAACCCATGGGTTAGCGTTTGTCAACAAAAAAAAATATGGTGGTGTAAAATTGATACAGCGCCTGCCGCGCCAGACCGAACGCGACAGGCATGCTTGTAAAACTCAGACAGTTACGACAACTCCGAGCGCTTTGAGAGCGGACTCTACGTCGCCGCTCTCACCTTCGCCCTTCTTTACCAGATGGCACTTGTGCTTTATTTTATTGGGGAGCTTCGAGAAACAGGCTAAGCAGACGACATCACCGGATTTCTTTTTCGCCCCACAAGCGCATCTTGTTCCCGACAAAAGCTCGATGTAATTCAGGTTCGTATTCTGCGTGCTAATCTCCTTGACTGAACGCACAACCGACTCGGCCCATTTCTTTTTGTCGGAATTATATTTCGCTATATAATTAACCTTCTCTCGCAGCAGCTCTCCGATTTTGCTCTCGAGCTCACCCACTTCATCTTTGAGGCTCGCGATCTGCTTCACATGCCGCTTACACTCATCGCATCCCTTCTTGGTGGTCAGGCCCTTTCCGTCGAACAAACTGGGTTGTGGAGGCTTCTCACGCTTACCTGTCTTGATCTCGATTGCCTCTGACACCGTATCGTACAACGTGACGAACACGCCTGCGCTGCCTGGTCCTTTCTGCGATTTTAGCAGCCCGCATTTAACCATGTCGTTAAGAGTGCCCAGTATCGAACTCATTTTTTTTTCATCCAAGACTTCGTTGTAGTCAGAAGCAAAGCGTTTGGGAACAAGCTGCCAGTGGAAAGAGTATCCTTTCCGACCAGCGAGAGCCTCTATACACTTTTGGATCTGAGACTTTTTACCTCTGTATCTGCGTAATTTTGCTGTCATGATGGATCTCCTTATTAACTAACGATTAGGGTTTAAAACGGAATGTCATCGTCTGGACCACCTGGTGGCTGGAATCCGCTGTCGTCGTACTCGCTTCTTTGCTGCCGGCCACCAGACGATCCTCCTCCTGGGGCCGAACCAAGGAACCGGATGTCCGATGCGATGATCTTGGTGGTCCACCGGTCGTTACCGTTGTTGTCTTGCCACTTATCGGTCTGCAGCTTTCCCTCGACGTAAACCTGTCGGCCCTTGGTCAGGTATTCGCCGCAAATCTCAGCCAGCCGGCGCCAGGCCGTAACCCGATGCCACTCGGTTCGCTCTTTTTTTTCTCCGGTGTTTTTGTCTTTCCACTGCTCTGAGGTTGCGATGCTTAAGCTGGCGACCGCATCTCCTCCCGGGGTGTAGCGCATCTCGGGGTCCGCTCCCAGGTTACCGATAATTATCACTTTGTTAATGCTTGCCATTGTTTTTTCACCTTCCTTTCTTTTAAGATTTTTGGATAACGTGATGATGAGCGGCGGCGTTAGCCGTCCGACTCCTTATAGACCCTTACTTTCGAGCATCATCTTGAGGATCTGTTCTTTTGACAGCATCTGCAGGGTGTCGACATACTTACGCTGCCATTTTTTGATATCATCCTCAAGGGACCTGATTTTGCTTTCCAGAGATCTGGATTTTTCAATCTCCTTGTCGAGCTCGCCCTCCAGGTCCTTAACCTCTGCACGCAACCGCTCCTTTTCGCCCCAGCCGCGGCGATCGGTTGCATTAAGGTGGACGACGTTTGTTTTCTCGTGGCGGGGCTTATTGAACGGCTTAGCCTTGGAGCGGTCTTTGGTATAGGAGATCTTGTTGCTTCCTGGGTCCAGGCGCCCCATGCGCCAAATCAGATCTTCTTTGGCAAGTTCCTTAAGCGCCATTCTGACGTACTGCTTTGAGTAGTCGACCTTTTCGGCCACGTCGTCGATATCAAAGATGTCATTGGGTAGCGATTCCAAAACCTCCCAAACTCTTTCTTTGAAGTTCATCGCAGCCTGCTCTTTTGTCATAGTTCTCTGCGAGTCTGTCATGATGCCTCCTTCCATGTTTTTACCTTTGTGGATACCCTCTGCCGGTGGGTCCTCGGACCGCTTATGCCGTCGATTTTAGTATACTGCCTGGTTGTTAGTGGATAATTCGCCCGGATGTACTGGAAACACTGGTTAAGCTCGCTCAGTGTCATATCAGCCCTGGGCTTGCCCATGGCCCTTCTTATCTCTCCATTTATGCGCCCGTTGCGATACCGATGCATAAAACTATAGGCCCTAACGTGGGCCTCAACCTTCTCCCGGATACTGGTCTCGAGTTCGCTGGGCGTCGGATCTGCGACCGGCATTGACGGAGCTATAGCCATTTTGGGATCCGGCCCGAGGAAGGCCTCTCGGTTGCCGAGCAGGGATGATGCCAGCGGAATGATGCCGCGCCGGCCAGGTTCCTCTCCGCCGCCCTCATCGCCAAATAGCTCCATCTGCTCGCCCTGGCGATAGTCCGTAATGTGCCCGACCTGCTCAGCTTCGATCTGGTCGACGATCTTTCGCATTATCGGATCATCTGGGCACCATACATAGGCACGCTGGTCCTCCCAGGCGCCGGCCAGGTGGTCAACCCGGACCGCCCGGGCGAGCATCTGCTCGATCCAGGGCTTGGATCGGATATGCGTCAAGCTGACCAGGTGGGTGACCGAAGGGACGTCCAGGCCTTCATATGCCATGGCGATCGTCACCAGGATATCGAACCCACCCTTTTTGAATCGTTTTATGGCATCGTGAGCCGCCTTGGACTCATGACTGGTGGCGATCTCCGCCCGGTAACATTTCTTTTTGAGGTATGCGACCGCTCGCCTGGCCGTCTCGATGCCTGACGTCACGACCAGCATTTTAGATCGACGATTGAGCGTTTTGTAGTCTGACCAGTGGAATAGAGCCTGGTCCAGCAGCTGCTCTGCGTAATCTGTCGTCAGGGCGGTATAGACAGCTGCAGAGGCGTCATCCATCTTGACTTTGGCCATCGAGTCGTATTCGATCGTATCACCAATCTCTGTCATCCATTTTACGCTTGCATCGGCGAAACTAAACACCAGCGGAATGATGGCTTTCTCGGACAGGGCGTCGGTCCTGGTGTATCGTATAACGCGGAGTCCGATCTGGTCGTTGGATTGGATGACCGGCATTTTCTTGCCATGCTGGGTGAGGTATGGCAAAAAGGCGATCTGCGTCCCATCCCCGCGCTCCAGGGTCCCTGTCATCAGAACGACATAGGCTGCTCGCTTCACGAGCTTGGCCAGGGCATCATGCCATGGCGTGCCTTCGCCGGCATGGTGGAACTCATCCAGAACCAGGACGTACCGCCGCTTCTTGAAGTCCTTTAACAGGGTCTGCTGCTCATCGATGCCGATGGCCTGGTACGTTGTGATGCAACCTTCGAGGCCGCGGCAGGGATCTTTATCGTTTGTGCTGGATCGGATCCTCTTTTTGTGACCGAACATATCCCGGAAGAAGGGATCCATGAAGTTTCCCTCGCCCTGGGATTGCAGCGACTTCCGAGGGACAACCCAGCAAAGTTTATTTGCCTGGCCGGCATCCAGCAGCCGGCTGGCGATAATGGGCAGCGCCGATTTGCCACCGCCCGGGGTAACCGACGCCAGAATATATTCGATGGGACGGCCGGCGATGATATCGTCGACGGCGCGTTCCATATGTACTTGGTGCTTACGTTTCATATTTTTAACCCTCTACGACTTCAACGCGCTCTTGGCTCGTGTCCTCTTCGCACTCGACCATTCCAAAGCCGACCCATTCGTATAGTTGGCCTTCGATAACAAACTGCTTATTCAACAGCTGGTCCGAGTTGCAGAACGTAAGCCTTTTTAATTCGGAGAGCCTCATCGATTTGTGTTTAGCTTTCATGTCTCAGGTCCTTATATAGCCTGGCGACCTTGACCTTCCGGATCCGGCTGCCATGCCGATATGTCACCTCCAGCTTTCCCTTCTGGCGCCCACGCCTGATCTCCCGGATCGAGAACACCGGGCGGAACCCATTGCCTATCCATGCGATACCTGCTGCCTGTACTTTAGCCATGATAACCTCCTTATTTGATTGGATTTCATGGCTATTATACCAAACGGGGTTTACGAAAACCCGCGGTTGGCGGCGATTTAGGCGGTTTTGCTGGCGTAACTTGTTGATATTATTGTTGTGCATTTTTTCCTTGACATAGAACCCATGCGGGTTGACGAGGACGATTTTGGACCATTGGCCTCCGTGAATCCTTTATCCAAAGGTGCCACCAACCCTTAAAATAAATTATCTATAAGGGTTGGTGGCACCTTTTGGTTCCAGTTTAGGCTCGAATCCGGTTAGGTCCCAGTAATCGTGCAGGTCGTCGTCGATTCGCCCTCCCAGCTGGTGGCAATAACCCAGGGCTTCGAGGTTCAGGAACATCTCCCCGCACCACTCGCACATATACCAGTCAGCCATTTGGACCTCATCGCCCCAGATCCGCTCCTCGATGTCGTTGCACGGATCCCGGATTCGGGTGAACTGCAAGCATGGTGTCTCCCAGTCGATTAGCTTCCCGCAGCTGCAGCACCGCTTCCGCCTGGTTGTATTGAGGACTGTAAAGTCCTCGGGCGGGATATAGTACCATTCTCCGTCGTCGAAACATCCACAACTAAGCATATGATCCTCCCTAATCCGACAGATATTTGATGGCTGCGTCCAGGGCGTCGCCGTACCCGGCGCCGATCCCCTGGTACAAGTCCGCCTGCATTTCGTCGGGCAGGCGCCTATAGCAGCTGTAACACAACGATTTGAGCCGCTTCTTGGGCCGTCCACAGAAGCACTCCTCAGATTTCAGTTGCTCAATTAACTCTTTAACTGTTGCGCGGTTTTTGGTTTCGCTGGGCATAGCTCACCTTTCCGAGGGCCGGAAACATAATAGTCCCGGCCCTCTATGTATCTGCCGACCAGGTTGCCGGTCCGGACTTCCTCTATGGCCACCGTAAATGACCCATGCATCCGGATCCGAGCGATCACCCGGTCGACATTGCCTGGTTCATCTCTCAATGTAGATCCCACCTCCGTTAACTCTGATGACATGATCGGCCAAGGCTACGCATTCCGGTTTGTGGCTAATAAACAGACACTTCTCGAAGCCGCCAGTCGGCATGAACACCTTATACAGCTTGGTGTAGGCCTGGGCCGTCTCAACATCCAGTCCGGCGTCATCCTCATCAGCATAGGCCGTCAGATAGTTCTTGCCGGAATTCTCTTTGCTGATGAGCGTCATAGCCAGTCTGAGAGCCTTTAAGGCCCAGACCTGCTGGCCACCGGATCGGTTCGCGATCAGGACGCTATCGCCGTCCGGATCGATCACCCTGGGCTCCAGAACCTCTCGGCCCTCCTCGTCCACAGTATTGAAATCGACCATGGCCCAGGATCCCAAGGCCTGCTCAAGCAGCTTGTTCGCGTCGGCAGCGATCGCCGGCGCCACGCTATTGATTTCGAGGGCTCGGAGGCCGTTGGCGCCACAAGCGTCCTTGATATATTTCCAGTTGGAAATCTCATTGACGATGGTCCTGGACTGTTCCTGGTAGGTGTCGTAGGTGTCTTTTGATTCCTTGAGGCTGGCTATCTTTTGCTCCAGGTTGGCCTGCAGGGCTTTTTCGATGGCCAGTTTCTCTGCTATTTTGGCCCTGGTCGAGCTGGCAGATTCATATTCATCCTTGGCCGAAACGACTTTGCCGTCCAGGAGCTCGTCATACAGGATCTGATCACATTTGAGCTGCAGCTTGAACGCGGCATCCTTCTTCTCGTCGAGGGCGGCCTGGGCCTCAGAGACCTTGACGTCGCGCTCTTTCCTGATGCGCTCCAGGTCCTCGGTCTGGATCTTGACCTCGTTTTTGACGATCGCGATTTTAACCGCCTGGCCGGCCTTGTCCTTATCCTCGGCAATGCCCTTTCTCCGCGCTTCTATCTCATCCTCAATCGCCCTGACATCGGTCTCGGCCTTGGCTATAGTGCTCCTGGTGTCCTTAATTTTTGCCTCTATCCCCATCTGTTCTGATTCGATCGCATCGAGCAGAACGGACGCATTATCGATGTCCGCGGCATTTGCGCCCAGCCGGGAGTTCAGCTTGAACCTCAGATCTGCGAGGGCCTTCTCGTCGAGCTCTATTTTGTTGTCGCGGTCCTTCTCGAGCTTATTTTTTTTCTCATTCAAAGCATTCCAGTTTGACCTCGCGACCAGCGCGGATTGAATGAATTCGCAGTTCTGGGAGTTGCAGTCGAAAGTCTCACCGCAGCTGCAGCTCAGGTCCGTCCCTCTCTTATCTAACAGCTTCATTTGTTGGGCCGCTGACTCGATCTTGGCCCGGAGGGTGGCGATGGAAGGGCTTTCGATCATCAGCCTTATATGGGACTCGAGGTCCGATATCTCTACCTCCAGGCGCCTTATCTCAGCCTGGCGTTCGGCGGCACTCGTATCCCTATCGCTCTTTGTCTTCGCTTCCGCCTTTCTGGACTCATCCAGGGCGCCCTCGAGAGACTCCAACTTTTTTCTGAGCGCTGGAATGTCGTTTGATTGCAGGGAGATCCTTTTCTCCTCCAGGCCAGTTATGGCCTGCTCATGGTTTCTTATCCGGTGCTCGGCCGACTCGATATCCCCAGCGTTTGCGTCCAGGAATTGTTTGTTCGAGTCGATTTTATTCTCGAGAAAAGAAACCTTCCGGATAAAATCGGATCGGACACTCTCGAGACGTTTTTGGAGATCATTTTTTTCGGTATTCGCGGATCGCAACTTCTCGAGGCAGGCTTCTTTTTCGATCTTCGCCCTGTTATTAGCCTCTACCAGCGAGTCGAGATGCTTCATTTTTTCTTTCGCCTCGGCTATTACTTTGTCCCAGTGGGCGAGCTCCAGCTTTAAAACCTGGGCCTTCTTTTTCGATGCCACAACATTACCTGTCGCCTGCTCGAGCTCGGCCGGAATATTGCTGAGGGCCTGCAGCCTGCCGGCTATGGTATTTTGCTGGACTGTCCAATGCGTTATGGCGGACTTGGCCCCATTTTCATAGCGGACCAGCTGAGCCAGGCGATCACCCAAAAACTCAGTGAACAACGCCTTGAGCTCCGCCGGCCTTAGGCTCGAAATCTTAGCCGAGTTCTGGGCCGCGAAGGCTGAGTTGAAAAACAGGTTGGGTGACCCAAAGGTGTTGTTCACCCAGTTGTTATATTCGCTGATCTTTCCGTTCACCAGCGACTGGTCCTGGACGTAGACGTATCCTTCTGACCGGCCACTCTGGGCGTCGATCTTGACGACCGTTCGATAAAAATTACCCTCATGCTCGAAATCGAGCTCTTTAATCGAATCGCGCAGAAAAACATGGTTCTTGAGCGCGACTTGCGGCCGGCTGACCAGCTGGGCATACGGCTGCAGGTTCTCAATCAGCGTCGTCTTGCCGGCGCCGGTCTTGCCGCTGATGGCGATCAGGCCGGCGAGGTCGGAGATGTCGAGCTCGACCTCGTCCAGGCCCAGGCCTTTTTTGATTCCAAGAAATCCTCTGAGTTTAACTCTGTTAATATTCATTCGTTACCCTCCCGTTCGCTTTCAAACAGCCTGTTTAAAACCCACCTCTTGGCCGTCTTATAGTCGATGAACCCACCCTCTTCCGGCATTTTGCCAACAAACTCACGCGTAAAAGAGACTCGCAAAAAATGTGACAGCGAGTAGGCCGTGCCTTTGTGGGCCTTTGATCTCTGCCCGCGATACTGCATGCCCCGTAGGATGTTCTCGATGATGTTAAGAGACAGATCGTTCGGTCCACTTCCGTTGTATCCCCACTCATACCCGTCTGGCGACCCTTCTATGACAACCCATGGCACATTGGTAGAAACCCCATTCTCCCGTCGCATGAGGATGATTCCCTCTGACATCGGAACGTCGAGGAACGACATATGCTCTGAGTCCTTTACGTCTGGCCCCTTGGCATGAATGTCGCTGCCCCAGCAAGTTGGCCCCATATTGCGCTTGATGCTTACTGGATCGGTGAGCGTCTTGCCGCATTTGATGCAACTATTTTGCATGGCGACCTCCTCCCTCCAGATACTCGCTGATGTTATCGGGATGGGCTTCGAGCAGCTTGGCTTTTTCCAGGACACCTGGGTCGATGCAATCTCCGATGATCTTGGCGCGTTCAGCGATACGGTCCCGGAGGCTTTCCATCTGGACCAGCCTGGATGCCCTGACGTTCACCCTGGGCACCCGGATGCGGATAACGTCGCAGCTCTTCGCGCCAGCGGACATAAAGAAATCTTTTATGGAGTCGGCGTCCAGGGCGTCGGCCTCATCGACAAAAATCTTCGCCTCAAATCTCACCTTGGCTCCATTGACAGTCTCTGCGTCCTCAGAGTACAGCGCGAGGTCCAATTCCTTCAGGCCGGCGCCGTCCGTCAGGTCCGCCGAGACCCTGACGCGCTTAACGGATGGAGTGGGAATGAATTCCGAGCTGGTAAAGAACCCGTCGTCGTCCTGGCCGATGATATGCAGGTAAAAACCTTTCTCATCGAGCTCGCCCCAGTTCAGAGATTGAGTGGATCCGGAATAAAACATAGCCGGCTGAGGATAGACCTCCTGGGCCTTGTGGATATGACCGAGGCATACGAGATCCGGCTGGGCGCACAATATGGAGTCGATGTCGACTTCGATGTCGACTCCGGTCAGGATCTGGGTCTCAGAAACCTTGGATCCGCGTACCTGGAAGTGGCCAACCACTATATGTGGAATATGCGAAAACCTGGTCACGGTGGTCCCGAATCCCATCATCATGCCGGCTACCAGCTTGGCCGCCTGATGGTCGGATCCTTCGACGCCCTGATCGGTCTCGAGATACTGCTTGGTGAAGGCCGGGATGCAAGTCACCAGGGCAGCGGGCCCAGATTTACCGCGTATTTTCGCCACGGTTTGATCTGGCTGCGTTGCGACGTAAACCGGGTGCTCTCCACTGATCTTACTGAATACCTCGGTTGCCGATCCCTCGTGGCTTGGCGTACCGGAGATTATGAAGGTGGGCGCGATATTTGACAGGCGCTCGAACAAATCGAACGCATATTTGGCCGACTGGCTGTCCAGTCGAACGTACTGGCTGTCGAAAACATCGCCGGCGCATACAATGATGCCTGGCAGCTCGTCCTTGGCATAATCAGCCAGGAAGTCCAGGCAGTTAATTTTTTCAGGCAGCTGATCGTCATCCCTCAGATGACAATCGGCGAAGTGCAAAACTCTTAATTTTTCCATAGACTTTGTTCCTTAATGGTTTTGGTTTAGATTTGATTTTGCCCTGGCAGTTACGACAAAACGGACGCCCGTCGCGCCACGATAAAGAATCGCAGCAGCGAGGGCAGAGCCTGACGTCGGAGCTCAGGGCGACCTTGCCTGATGGGTGCAGTCGTAGGTCAACCATTGAGCCTCCTCAGTACGGGACATCGTCGTCTTTCATGGCCTCCAGATTGTCGTAAAAACCGAGCAGGTGATCGTCAGCCCATTGATCCATTGGCTTTTTAAGCTGCCTAAGGTCGTAACCTTTCCGGCCGGCCAGAATTTTCAGGGTCTTGATCTTCCCGGCCAGGTCATCGTCGATGAAATCCTGGCGCAGACTGGCGCCCTCGATGACATCCTCTTCGATCGGCAGATCCGGATCCATGATATCATCATCAGGGGCTTCTTCAGGCTCCAGGTGGTCATCGACGGACGGCGATGTCGGTTGTCCAGACGACGACGGACCATAGAGGCCAGTCATCGACTGAATATGAGCTTCGAGGACCGCCTTCTTGACGTCCGGATCATCATAGTCGGGCTGGAATACGATGCGTGGGCATACGAAAGGCTTCGCGAGTTCGCCCTGGGTGTAGGTGGATTTGATGCCGAGGAGCTTACGAATGACGCGGTTCTTGGCGCCGGTTTCGCATAGCTTGAGTTTGTGTGTGAGTTTTTGGTTCCAGTCGCGGCTGGTGCAGTAGTCCGCCCAGGCCTGGTCCTTGTTCTTTTGTTTGGCCAGAGCGGCGTATTTTTCCTGGAGCTGGTCCCAGAGGACATCGAAGTCGATGTCATAGCTGGCATCCGCCCAGACGACGGCGCCGTCAGGCTTCCGAAGGCCTCCGACAGCCCGGAACGCGCAATAGTTTTTGTCGCGACGGTCATCGATGCGCCGGCAGCGGTTGAAATCCCAGATGATGCCGGCAGTGGTGGCCAGCTTGGCCAGGCCTTTGCCGGTGATTACCATGCCGCGAGCGTTATTGTCGTTGTAGACATCGCCCTGCTTCTCGTCCGGCGACAAGGTGACCTTGTCGACCACCGGCTTGTGGAAAACCGATAGCCCCCCGATGGCGATGTCCGGGATTAACAAGTTGCAATTTTGCTGACGGTACTGGTCCAGCTCGTAGACCACTCCGTCGTCCTTACGACGATCTTGGTTCATAGCGACTCCTTTGGTTGACAAAATTAACGAAATTGGTTATTGCCTGTAGCTTCCGACCCATCGCTATCAGCTGTCGGTCGGCCGCTGTTAAATCCGCCCTGGCGATTCGCCGATGAAGGAGCGCACAAGTGCAGATTTAACCAAAAATAGCTTAAAGGGGCGCCACTTGTCAAGCAAAAATTGCAAGTTTAAGTGATTATTCTGGGCAAATGTCTAAGTCATTTTTTTTGCCTTGCGACAACAATCTTCTGTTGACATCTAAGTGTTATTTGTGCAAAAATTGCCTCATTATGAGTAAAAGCCAACAAATACTAAAAGACTATCGTAAGTCGAGTGGCATGTCACGCAAACAGCTTGCCGAACACCTCTCACGACATGGCCAGAAAATCACGCCCCAACAGGTCGCCAACTGGGAATTAAGCCGCACGCGGGTACCAGGTGATGTGATCTTGGAAATTATCAAGGCGCCTCGATCCAAGTTCAATTCAAAACGAGCAAATTCCTAAAGAGCCCTTTTTTTGTTAGTGTGGAGTGGAGCGATTATATGGTAAGCCCTTGCAGAACGAACAGGTGCGGTCTGCGTGACCATGACAAAAACAACTATACATGCCTAAACTGTCGAGCCAGGGCGGCGATAGCCCTCGACGAGGAGTGGACGGAGGCCGACATCCCATCAGAGCTGATCCCAGAGCCACCACCAACCAGCCCATACCGCAAGAAGAAGAAAAGGGTTATCAAGAGCAAGTCCACTTGCAAGGCAGAGGGCTGCAGCCGGCCGGCCGGAATAAAAGGTCTCTGCAGAGCCTGCTACCAGCGTAATCGGTACTGGAGCAAAAAGGGTCAAAAATCTCCAAGCCGCCCAAAAATTAAGCCCGCCAGCAAAAAGCCCATCAGAAATCAACCAGCACTCAAAGTAAACCTAATCAACAATCCGTATTTGTCGGAGGCCGATATATTGAGGGCCGTTTTCGCTATTATGAGAATCGCCAGTCACAAAATCGACAGGCTGGCCGACATCATTACAGAAGAGGCCATGAAAAGGAGTGGGAACTAATGCGTAATTTCGGCGTCATACACGCAAGATATTGGACATGGGCCCTGGAGCACGAGCTGTCAGACGATGCCAAGATAATCGGAGCCTATTATCTTTCATGCGAACATAGCAACTCGGCAGGCTGCTATCGGATCCCAATGGAGTACGTTGCTGCAGACTTAGGATACCCTATCGATAGGGTATCGAAAGGGTATTTTGAACTCGAATCGCTTGGCTTCATAGCCTATTGTGAGAGGTCTAAATGGGCATTAATCCCCAAATATCTAAAGTGGAACCCGCTGCAGAACGCTAAGCACGCCATCGGCACAAAACGGCTACTCTCCCAGATACCATCATCGTTCACGCTTTTCGATAAGTTAGAGAGATCATTGAGAAAATTTGGTGGACGTTATTTTACCGAAGAGATGGTCGACAGTCTTATCGATACCCTATGTGATAGGGTATCCGATAGCGTATCGAAAGAGTATCGATACACAGACCAAGACCAAGACCAAGATAAAGACCAAGATAATACCCCCCCAAACCCCCCCAAGGGGGGAGGGTCAGATCCCCCCGATCCTCCCCCCGACCCTCCTAAGCCGTTTAAGGTCCCAACTGGAGAAGAGTTGTCTGTCTCCAACCCATGGGTAAACCAAACCGCCTGGGATGAATTTGTCAACCATCGGGTCAGTATCAGGCAGAAGCTGAGTGAGGACGCTGTCAAAAAGAACCTCGGCATACTCAAGCAATATGACGCTAACACCCAGCAAGAGATTGTCGACGAAACAATCCGGAACAACTGGCGAGGGTTGTTTCATCCCAAAAATAACGGCCGGCGGCCAAAGGGCCAAGACTTGCAGCAGAGGATCGTGGCCAAATACGAGAGGAAATATGGCAGAGATGGACAGGGAGAAACAAATCGACAAAATGCTGCTCATGATGGAACTTTATTTTGAGCAGGAAAAGGGCGACCAGGTCCTAAAGCTCTATCACAAGCTATGGGATGGCGTCCCGGTTGACGACCTGGCAGAGGCCTGCCGGCGATACATGAGCACTGGCAACAAGTGGTTCCCGAGGGCCGGCGAGATCCTGGACCTGGTCCGGAGCATACACCAGCCGGCGAGCATCGAGTCATCCGCCCAGCATCAGTGGCGCCTTGTCATGACGGCCGTCAGGCAGCGAGGTCTGATGCGGGGGGCGCCGGTATTCGAGGACCCGATAACCAATACGGTTATCAGGACCCAGTTCACCTGGGAGTATCTATGCAACATGCAGGCGGACAAGTCCAACTGGGAGGAGAAGCGGTTTGTCGAGGCGTACCAGCTGGCATCCGAGATCGATCCCGACAAGCTGATGATCGAAGCCAGGATGCCTGAAATCAAAAAACTTATTTCTCGTATCGGGAAGATTGATGAATAACAGGAGGCATTTATGTACGACGACGGTAATTTAGAGATGCAGGACCTACGGAACCGCGGCGCGGCATTCGCGGCTACAGTAATTAACCAGCTAAGCCGCGACCCGACAGAGGAGCCCGAGATCGACTCGGTCACGCATTACCTTTTGACCGAGCGATGGGACTGGCAGAAGCTGCCGGACGAGCTGACGCTCAGGAATATCAACGGGTGGGTGCATGAGTTCGCGGCGGCCTATGCTGATCTGCAAAAGGGAAATGAGGACCAGGATGTCATCCTTTTCCTGCCTAAAAATTTCGACGTCCCGGATCCGGAGGACATGCACTGATGCGGCGACCTCGGAAACGAAATAAATATGTCGGCGTGGTCGTACCGTCCGAGCACCAAGAGCAGGCTGTCCTGTTCGCAGAGCTCGAGCGACGCCTCGTCGACTGTCCAGAGCTTGGGTTGGCCTATGCGATCCCGAACGGGACCAGGGCTACTATGCGGACCGCGAAAAAGATGAAAGCGGAAGGTGTCAAGAAGGGCATCCCGGATATTCATCTGCCAGTCGGCCGTGATGGTTATCTTGGTCTATATGTGGAGCTCAAGGCCAGGCCATATACCAACGAAAAGGGTCGCTTGGTGCGGCAGCGCCCCTCCAGAGAGCAGCTTTCTTGGATGAGGCTGCTTGAGGAGCAAGGATACAAGGCTGAGATCTGCGAAGGGTGGGAGCAGGCGCTGGGAGCTATCCTGCGCTACGTCAGGTCAAAGCCGACAAAGGTTTGTTGTACCAGCCGGCGACAAAAGGGAGGTGATAGCGATAGTGGTTCTCTAACACATAATTGACTTGAAACTAATGGCCGGAAGGCCAATTTTGATGATATGGACCTGGCGGGCGTTCCCTGCCGCCCGCCAGCCAACTTAGGAGGTTTGAAAAAATGGGTAAGGCAAACATACCATGGTGGAAGGTTATGGCAGTCGGCGGCTTCGTTGCCGGGTGGCTTGCCAGGGCGTTATCGGATGGAAGGGTAACCCGGGAAGAGGTAGAGGAGCTTTTTTTCGGTGTTCTGGATGTCGCTGGCCTAACCGGGGCGATCGACATTATCGACGAGGCCGGGAAGTTTGAGGACCAGGGCCTGACACCGGGGCCGGTCCCGATCCCAGGACCGCTTGATCCGCCAGGGCCAAACATAGGAGAATCGTCGGCTATGCCAGAGCAGTCCGCACATTACAGACACTACAGCAACTCAAAAAACAAATAAAATAAAGGATTTGTGTCATGACACCAGAGGAAATCGAGAACATTTTTACCTATCATCCCCCCCATCAGGGCCAGGTCATCAGCTACACTTCCATCCGGGACTCTGGAAAAGAGCTGGCTATGACCATACTGCGGAACTGCCCAGTATCGGCCGAGCGAACCCTGGCCATCCGTAAGATCCAGGAGGCGGTTATGTGGGCGAACGCGTCGATAGCAATAAACGAGTAAGGAGGTGCCACGTTGATAGATAAAAGTCTCAGTGATGAGCAGGAAGAAGCCAGGGCGTTAGAAGAGCTGGGGGATAAGATGGCTGCCTGGGAGAAACGTATCGAGGCCCGCCCGGATCCAGAGCCAGAGAAAGGGCTTCCTACGGAACTACCCCCAAAACCGGAGAAAAAAAAGGCGCTTGTCAGGTGGGCCGAAAAGCTGCATAAAGACCAGGTCGTTTATCTGTTTTTGGGCTCCGACCCGGATAAGAACTGTCCGGTCCTGTTCGCCCAGCCATATCGTGTATCCGGCAGCCGGGAGAATGGTAAGTTGATACTCAAGCCGGCCAAAATCGAGCCCGTTCAGGAGCCCGCAAATCAGCGGAGATAATTTTTTTTGTTGTTTTTAGCCCACAAGTGTTGGTATAGTATGCTTATCACCTCTTTTCCCCCCGAAAGAGAACACTACAAATGTTTTTTGACAGGGGGCCTTTCAATGTCGGATCCTAAAATTTTTGAGTCAGTCGCTCACAACGTCGGGTGGATAGCCGCAATATTCGGACTCGGGATGGGTATATCCGGACTGCTGGTTGCCCTGGGCGTTCTTAAGAACAAGATAGCTACAGCGGCAAGCAATGCGGAAAGGTTTAAGCGCGAGCTCTATGCGGATGATGGCGTAACCAACTACATGCCGAGGGCTGAGCTGATACCTCGTCTCGAGCGGATTGAGAGCAGCATCGGCATGCTAAGGACAGAAATCTTAGACGGTTGTCACCTAAACCGCAACGAATGCCGAGATGCTATCGCCCACCAGGTGAACGGATTATGTGAAGCGATAAAAAGGCTTGACCAGAAATATCACGATCAAAGCCTTGGTATCGTTGCGATGTCGACTCAGCTGAGTCTGTTGTTAAAGAAAGCCGGTGTTGACACGCCAACCAGCGTCACGGATCTTGAGCGTCGTCTCAGAAGTTCAGCTGGTGAGTGCATGAGGCGCTATGGGGATACAGCTGTCTATGATCTTGATAAGAAAAACGAAGGGAGGTGATGAGGTGCCTAATTTGCGTAGTGTTTTCGATAGTCTAAGGGATGCTGCTGGACGGGTCCAGGATGATATCAAGGGAAAAAAGCGGAAGAAAAAAAAGAAATCAACCAAGCTCGGCAGCTACAATAAGTACAAGCGACGCGGATACGAAAAAATGCTCGAGGGGGCTGACGATTACTGATGATCGAACCGGATCACGGCAAAAACTTGAAGGAATATCTGCTGGTGGCCATCAGCCGCGGCGGCAACATGAAATATTCGCGAGACCCAGATACGCGAATGATGCTGCTCAAGGCTGTATTTGATTTTAACAACTGCATGGCTGCCATGGGAAAGACGAATTTTATCGACCAGGAAGAGGTCGCCCGGGCTGCCTCAGAAAACAGTGAACATTAGCCGTTAACTCAACCAAGGAGGTAAGACTTATGCGTAAGCAGTCGTTTTATTTATCAATCACGTTTCTCTTAATGGCGCTGGCCCTGTTATTAGCTCCGGTTCTCGTGATGCAGGCCGGCGCCATGGAAATCGTGACGGCCAACCAGATGACGGTTGGATGGGACGCGGTGACGTCGAATGATGATGGCACTACCATTGGTCCCGACCAGGTTGTTGAGTACCAGGTCTGGGTCCAAAAATTCCAAGCTGCAGGTGCAACGCCGACTCTGGTGGGCACTACCGATGAGCTGCAATACACCATCACGTTTCCAGACGAGGGTGTTTGGCAGATCGGATTCTCAGCTAAAAAATACCAAATCACAACCGACCCGGACGGAGGTCCGGACGTCAAAAGCTACTCTGGGGAGTCTGTCATAGCCTGGAGCGTTGACGCCACAGTCTGCCTCGACGGGCAAACCTTTGCAGGAGTGTATCTCAAGATCCCTGGAAAAGGCGGCGGCCTTAATACGCAATGACGTGGGCACCCTTGGGTGTATCTGACTGACGATAAATCCCCACGGTGAGGGAGAGCTGGTGGGAGCGGGTGAGCTAAGGGAATGCGAGGCCACAGTAACCGTGTAGCGGATTGCATGCAGTGCAGGCGCCCTAAAAAAAACGGAGCCGGGTAGGGTCCGGCTCCAAAACCTAATAATATGGAGCTGTTACACGATGAGTTCAAAAAAGCAGTGCGATAAACTTACCAGGCAACAGCGCGAGTTCTGTCATTTACATTTTGACAACCCAAATCTGTCGGGTGTTGAGTGCATATATCGTGCGTATCCCGGCCAGTTTAGTACTCCGGCATCAGCTGCAGCGTTCGCCAGCCGGCTGTTAAGATCGGATAAGGTCGTGCGCTATATGAATGAGCTGAGCAAACGAGTGCAGGCCAGGGTCGGCGCATCGATCGGCCGCGTGCTCAAAGAGGAGGCCAGGCTGGCCTTCTGGGATCCCGAGGAGATCATAGACCCTGCCACCAGGGAGATGAGGGCCCTGGACAAGATCCCGGAGCATCTTAGGCGGGCGATCGCCAAGCTGAAGATCATCAAGACCCAGAGCCTCCGGGATCCGGATATGGAGCGGACCGAGTATCGCTACACGTTCGTTGACAAAGGCGCTGCCCTGGGCCGTCTGGAGCGCATCCTGGGCATGTACGAAAAGGACAATGAGCAGAACAAACCAGCGCCGGCCAATGACAAGTGGGTCCTGGTCCCGACAGATCGCGAGCTAACCCTCAAAGAGTGGAGCGAGCAGGTCGAGGAGCTCAATAAGCATGAGGCCGCGAAGAAGGCGAAGGAGACCGAAGATGCTTGAATTATTCAGTAAGATCACCGAGAACCCGATGGTCTGGTTCATACTAACACTACTAACAATCGCCCTGGGTATCTGGATGTTCGCGTCCGCGGATACGGACAATAAATATATGGCCTCCATGGCGACGCTGTTTGTTTCCCTGGGAACGGCCGGAATCATGCGCGTCAGGACACCCAGGCAACCGAAAAAGGAGGAGCTTTGATTATTAGCCATCAGACAGTCGAGAGGGTCCAAAGAGCGGCAAACATCCAGGAGCTCATCGAGGAGCTCGGCGTCGAGCTCAAGCCGGTCGGTAAAATCTTTGTGGGGAAGTGCCCTTTCCATACCGAGGCCACCGGCTCTTTTACGGTCAGTCCGAAGCACCAGGTGTATTATTGTTTCGGCTGCCGGGATGGCGGTGATGCAATCAAGGTAATGATGAAAACACAGAGGCTCAGCTTTCATGAGGCCGTGATGTATCTGGCGGACCGATACGGCGTCGAGGTCCCGGGAGGCGTAAATGACAAAGATAGAAGCTGAGGCCAAAGGGTACTGTCGCATGTGCGCCGGGTTCGTTAATAAGAAACAGCTTTGCGGTATCATCCGCGGAGACATGGTCAACTGCCAGCTGCCGGACGATGTCAGGGCCCGTTGGGACGATGACATCAACCAGGCCGAGCTGGTAAAAAGGATGGTGAAATTTGGGAAACGTAAGTGATATCGGCGGGCCGGCCAGGATGCCGGCGAAAAGAACGCTGGTGGCCTTTGATTCCGGCCACTACAAAGAGGTTAAGGGCAACTGGACCGGCGACAGCGTCTGGATGCATTTCAAAAAAGAAAATGGCGGCACGGTCCACGTCAACAAGGACAAGGTTGAGTATGTTGAAACCTTCGACGACTAAGGATATGACAGACGCCGATAGGCGGCAAGATCGCAGATATGAGCTCGGATACGAGGTCTATAAGATGCTGGAGGGTGAAGACCTTGAACTTATGTCAGAGGTCCTGCGGGATGTTGGCCGCACCCTTTCCTGTAGGATGAACGGTATTCGGCTTGCCAACCTTGAGGTCTATCGGCATGTAGCGTTCACCCTAAGAGTCTGCGGAGGACAATATTTTGTCAACCTCGACGGGAAGGTAGCCTATGTGTCCTAAGGGCAACAAACCCGAGCACTGTAAACACGGCATGGTTTATTCCTGGTGCTCTTATTGCCAGGGTCTTGTCAAGAAGGTACAACATCAGGGATCGTGGGCAGGGCCGCATTATTGCGTTGAGACCAGCATTTTGTCCGACTTCTCGGTGTATCAGCGGCCCAGGTATATACCATACAAAGAGCACGTTACCCGCATACCGTATTGCCAGAAGGACGATTGATGGGAGTGAGAATAATATGACACTAACCGAGCTGGCGGAAAAAATGAGACTGACGCCGCGGAAACTTGCGTACTATCGGGATCAGGGATTATTCCGGAGCGGCAAAAAAGCTGGACGAGGTTCCCGACCGAAATATGACGGATATGACATATCGAGGGTTATAACCATCGAGCTGATGATAGACTCAAAGTTCGACATCAAGACGATCAAAAAGTATGTCAAGAAGTACGGCAAAGACGAGCTCGAGCTGCAAAACGCCTGCATTGTCGCGTCCCACATAATGAAGAAGCTACTCCAGGCGGAGCTGCCTGGGTTCGACGGGAGCTAATTGTGGATCTATCAACAGATGTTATCACTATAGCATTCGAGACCATCCGCCCTGGCGATCTGATCGATGTATGTGGTCAGGCGGTCAAGGTAGATGAGATCGTCGAACGCTGGGGCCAGACGTTTGTGAGGTGCAGGTTTGGTGAATTCGACCTCTCATGCTGCAGGCTATATAGGGCGACGGAGGCTCAATGATATGGGTACCCCAACCAGGCCCTCAGAGCAAGGCAATCTCGTGCCCAGCCAAAGAGATCTTTTTTGGCGGCAGCCGCGGTGGTGGCAAAAGCGATTGCACGATCGGCCGGCATGTCCTCGGGGCGCAACGTCACGAATCAGCCTGGAACGGGATGATAGTTCGCCGAAAATACAAAGAGTTCAAGGAGATGCGCCGTCGCTGGGATCAGTTGAAGGCGAGCGGTTTACCCATCGAGCGGACGGGTGGCGATACTGGTGTCAATACGATCAAATTCGAAAACGGCGCCCAGACTATCATGGTGGCGATAGGCAGCCTGAGCGAGGCCCGCGACTGGATTGGACATCAGTTCACCGAGATATCGATCGAGGAGTGTACGACCTTCGCGTTCTATTCGGAGATGATCGATATCCTGAAGGGCTCCCTACGGTCTCCGGAGGGCGTCCCGACCCATGTATTCAACACTGGCAACCCAGGGGGCCCTGGTCACAACGCGGTCAAAGAATATTTCCGCCTTGGGCGGCACTGGCAGCAGCAAGGGTTCTTGCCGGACTTGCCATGGATCCCGCCGGCCGAGGGCGACAAGAAGGTCCATCCCAGGGTGTTCATCCCATCGTTCCTGCAGGACAATCTGATACTCTGCCAGAACGATCCAGACTATGTCGAGGTACTGACCTCGATCTCGGACCCTATGCTGAGGAAAGCGTGGCTCGATGGCGACTGGGACGTATTCATCGGACAGGCTTTCAGCTGGTTTCCACAATATCACGAGATCGATCCGGTCTGGCCAATCCCGGCATGGGCTCCGCTTTATATGACGTTCGACTGGGGCTACTCGGCCCCATTCAGTATCGGGTGGTGGTTCATCGACAACGATGGGAGAGCGATACGGTTTGGCGAGTGGTATGGTTGGGACGGTACCCCGAACCATGGGCTCCGGATGGAGGACAGCGAGATCGCCCGCGGGATACTGGCGAAAGAGAGGGAGATGAAGATCCCCTCTGGCCGTATTACCCGGCTATGCGATCCAACTTGTTTCAACAAAAAACCGAATTATCAGGGCGGCGGGCAAGGACCATCTACGGCGGAGGTTTTCCGGAATGTCAGCTCAGACCTGACGATGAGGCCAGGGGATCCGGACCGCCGGCTGAAGATCAGGCAGTTCAGGGAGCGCCTGAAGCTGCCAAGGGACAGCGAAGATGGACCTGTTACTGGCTCGCCCATGATGCAAGTTTACAAGACGTGTCGTCACTTTATCCGGACGATACCGACGCTGGCCATTGATGAGGACAATGTCGAGGATATTGACACCGATCAGGAGGACCATGTTTATGACGAGGTGTGTCATATTGCCATGGCCAGACCTCTGATTGTGGACGAAGAAGAACTCAAAAAACAAGCGGCCGAGCGAAGGACGGCGGAGGCCCGGGCCCACATACCAAAAGAGCAGGTTGCAATATGGGAAGAGCTGGACGAGATAAAGCGGCAGATGGAGGAAGCGGCGACCCAGGGTGG
>Ga0180438_10000662_pt1 | contig 63936 bp, 92 predicted proteins | sample SS_ome_12_FD_132455 | JGI IMG/M metagenome (GOLD analysis project Ga0180438, IMG submission 132455) | Hypersaline lake sediment archaeal communities from the Salton Sea, California, USA - SS_3_D_2 metaG | ecosystem: Environmental > Aquatic > Non-marine Saline and Alkaline > Hypersaline >...
AACGCTTCGCGGGTGTAGGCGACGACGAAAGCGTCCTTGCTCCCTGCCTTCGCGACGAAGTCGTTGACGGTCCACTCGACCGGGTCGAGGTCGATGTCGTGGTTGTGGTCGAACTTGCGCGTGTGGGCGCAACCCGGCTTGTGCAGTTCGTTCTGGCCGAAGTTCGAGTTTGCGACGGTCGTCTTCATCGGGGTCTCCGTTCGTGGGGGACGGTCGCCCTAGCGGGCGACGACGTCCGGATGCGAGATTGCCATTGCCGCGCGGTCGCGGGAGATGGGGAGCCAGCGCTGCGCGCGACCCCAGTAGTGGAACTTGACCGTGTTGTTCGGGTAGATGGAGCGGCGGATGACGACCGGGGCGACGAAGCCGTCAGGCTTGCAGTTCTCGAAGGCTTCGGTGTAGACGGTGTTCGGTCGGCGGTCGGTCATCTGTCGTGTCTCCGTTCGTGATTGGTTGATGACCGTAGGTTACTACGTGAGCGTAGACGGCGTCAAGGGGTAATCGAGGCGAAGTGGTGACAGGTGTCAACGTCGGGTCCGGTTGCAGCGTGTCCCGGCGAAGAACCTTGCGTTCACCCCGACGAGGGTTGGAACCCCGCCATCGAGTGCGACTCCACGCGTTCTGCTCGACAGGTTCTTGCTCCGGGGACGCCGGGGCGGGGCGGTTGGTCGGACTCCCGAATACGGCTTGCGCCATCGGCTCCGGGTCCGACCTCATCGCGGTCCTGCTACCTGTGGGGGGTCTCCGCTGCCAATCGGGGCGGATGCGTTCCCACGTCGCGGTGTCCGCGATGCTGTCTGGAAGAGAACCCCCGCCGAGAGCCGACTTCCTGTCGTCTTCGGTCCCTAATCAGCAATGCCCTTCGTCCGAACCGAGCCGGTAGTTCTGTCGATGCTGGCGACTCTCTGACCCGATGCCGGGGGAGCGGTCGTCGCTTGCCTTGCGACTTGCGGTCTCCCGTCTGTCGAGTTTCGAGTCGGCGTCTCCGTCGAACCCCTGCGGCTTCCTTGTTTGCTCGTCCCTTGCGGCGGCGAGTAGTGACTACTCCGGGGCACCCTCCCGGTCGTCCCTAGTTTCGACGTCGCTCACGTTGGCGGCGTGTCCGTAGTTCGACTCCCGGCGGGGGGTCTCTTCCGTCTGCTGGTCCGCGCTTTCGGCGCTCGCCGTTCTCTGTTGCACGTAGTATGCGCCTACTCTGGCGTAGACGTCAACCCCCTCTAACTACACCAATCCGCTCAATCTCACGAGGGGGGTCGTCGAAGTCGTCGAACTTGAGCGAGATGGTCGCTTGCATCCGGACCGGACCTTCGTGTCGCATCATGCGCGCGTAGATGCGCGCGCCGATGAACGTCTCGAACGTGTCGAACAACCCGGTCAGGGCTTCGGACGAGAACGAGATGCCTTCGGCGCTCTCGATGCCTGCGACGCGCGGGTCGACGTCGCGGACGATGGAGAACGTCATCGCATCGTGGTCCCCGGCGGCGAGTTCGTCGAAGAGGTCGCGGTCAGACGACATCGGGTCTTCCTCCGTCCTTGTCGGCGTACTGCCATTGCAGGGTCTCCGGGAGCGTGTCCGTCCCCGCCATCGCTTCTTGTACGCCGGAGAGCGAGGCGAAGTGGATGTCGTCTTGTCCGTCGAAGCGGACGCGCCTGACGACGAGACCACGACGCCACAGGGACTCGACGGTCTCTGGCGTGCAGCCGATGGCGGCGACGAGTTGTCGTTCCGTGCGCGCGGGCACGTACGCGAGGAACCGGATGAGGCGGCGGTCCTGTTCGGTCAGGTCGTACTTCATCGGCGGCGTCTCGCGGTCTCGGTCACGACGTACGAGCGCAAGGCGCGCAAGGCGGACCAACACGGCTTGCACAGGTAGCGTCCTTCGGGCAGGAAGACGACGGCGGGCGCTTCGCCACAGTCGGCGCACGGACGCTCACTCATCGCTCGCCACGCGGACGCGTCGGGCTTCGTCGTACCGGCGGAGTTCGGCGGGCTGGACGAACCAGTCGCGTCCGCGCTTCGTGGCCTTCAACTTGCCCTTGTGGACTTGCTGTCGCAGCGTCGCGGGGTTCACCCCCAACTTCGCGGCGGCTTCACTCAGGGTCAGCGGCATCGCTCTCTCCGTTCTTGAGGTAGCCGAGCCGGAGGTCTTCGAGCCGGTCCTGCGCCATGCGGAAGCGTCGGGCTTCCATCCGCAGTTGGTCGACAGCCGTCCGGAGGGCGGGGGACAGGGCGCGGTTCGCATCGCGCGCCGGATTGGTCTCGTCGTTGAGCAGCGTGTCCGCTGCCGCGTCGAGTGTCACGCTCTCGGCGTGTAGGGCGGTCTCCGCCATGCGGAGCGCTTCGTCCGTGGATGGTCGGTTGCTCATTCGACTGCTTCCTCGATGGCGTTCGCGAGGGCGCGGAGCCGACCCGCCTTCGCGTGTGTTTGGAACTCCCGACTCGGCTGTCGGAACATGTCGTTCGCCTTCCGGTCAAGACCGGCGGCGGCGGACATGAGAGCGTCGGCGATGGCCGACAGGTCTCGCGCGTCAAGTTCGACGACGAGGCGGACGGGGTCGACGACCGCGCCGGTCGACAGGACCGGGACGCCGTCGATGGCCGTGACGCGGACCGTCGTCGCGTAGTGTTCGGGCTGGACGCATTCGGGGTAATCGAAGAGGCTCGAAGCCTCGTGGACGTTGACTTCGTGTCCGCAGGACAGCGTCGCTGTGACTGTCATCTCGTGGTCTCCGTGTGTGGCTCCGGCTAGACAGCCGGAGCGTCCTTGATGACGGCGAGTTCGTCGCCGAACTGGAAGCCTGCCGAGCGCGAGACGCGCTTCTGGAAGTCGAAGCGGACCTCCGCGAGACCGCCACGCGCGCCGCTCGTGTCGATGACACGGGTCACGACGCCTTCGTGTCCGGTCGGCAGATGCCGGACGCGCGCGCCGCGCTGGACGCGAGTGTCGAGAAGCGAGTAGTTGGGGTTGGTCATCGGGGGTCTCCCTTCGTGATGCGCTCCGCCTTCGCTTCGGCGGACCGCTGGTTGACGATGCTCTGGATGAGCAGCGCGCGCTTGTTGTTGACCTTCATGCCGTAGCGCTTGTTCTGGCGCTTGCGGTCTCGTGTGTCAGCGTGTCGGTCGGTCATCGTTTGGTCTCCGTTCGTGGTGGCGATATGGGAACCATACGCTAGCGTAGACATGGCGTCAAGACCTAATCCGTGGTACTTGTTGCGGCAAGGCACCATGACCGTCGTGCTACCATGCGTTCCACGCGCCGCAGCCGGGGTCGGTGCGCCGCGACATCCGGAGTCGAGAAACCGTCCGGGCGCGCAACCCGGAACCCCGGCGATAACACGGAGGGAACTCGTGCCAGAACGCATCCCGGTCGCCGTGACGACCCCCAACCCGCAGGGCGGCACGGTCACGCAGACCGTCTCATTCCAAGGCATCCCGCAGGCGAACGACATCATCCGCGTCGGTCAGCGGACGTGGATGGTCGCGCGCGTCAACTGGACGCCGGTCCGCGAGCCGTGGGAGATTGGCGTCGAACTCGTCCTGTCTCCGCTCGACGCTCCGCAGCCGCAGCCGCAGCCGCAGCCACACGCGCATGAAGAGGACGAGGCTCCGACCACGCGCAAGACGCGGCGGAAGACAGCGAAGGCGAACTAGATGCGGTAGACGTTCTCGCCGTGTGCGAGTAGCGTCAGGACGCGACGACCGACCGGCTCCCAGACCTTCGGGTCGACGGAGCCGGTCGTTTGCGCTGCGCCGATGGCGTCGTTGAGGTCGGTCGCCAGACCTCCGACGTTCTCGCTGTAGGACTTGAGGAACGAGGCGCGCTCCGACCGCGTCAGATGCTCCGGCACCGGCTCCAACTCCGCGAGCCATTCCAACTCGACCCCGACCCACGTCGCGAGGCGTTCGACGGCGGGACCGATGTTGCGGCTCTTCCCGTCCGCTCCGTCGAGTAGGTCGCCACGGATGGCGAAGAGGGTCTTCGTCGACCATCCGACGTGCGTCTTGATGCTGCCCTTCGTCCAGACCTTCGGCGTCATCGCTGCCATCGCTCTCGCAGTTCCTCCCACGCTCTCATCCCGTCGACCGCTGGCGTCAATGTTCGGACCGCATCTACGGGAGAACTCTTACAGGATGAACTGTTAGACGTGATTGCGGGGCGAACATTCACCGGACGACGCCGGTTCTGGACGTCGGGAGCGAGGACGAACCGGGTCCATCCGTAGCGTCCGCGCTTCGTGGTCAGGCGACCGAAGCCGATGCGGGCGAAGAACCGGAGGACGTCGTTCAGGCGGGACAGGGAGTAGCCGACGATGCGGGCGACCGTGCGTTGGTCGAACTTCCGACCCCCGGCGACGGTCAGGAGTAGCGCGTGTTCTCGCGCTGTCAGATGCCACTCGCGGTCCATGTTTGCCGCGTAGACGGTCACGACGCCGGGGTCGCCGAGACGGGGGATGCCGTAGGTCATGTTGCTCCTTGCGATGCGGTAGACCGTCACGCGAGGTCGGGTCTCTTGGGACGTCGGAGCCTACACCGTCGACGCTGGCGAACGCAACTCGACTACATGTTGTGGTCGCTCGACGCTTGCACCACTACATGTTGTGGTATACGCTGGCAGAGACTCCTGCGATAGCGGGACTGTCACGCGCGGGCATAAGAGGCATCGGACTGTGGTCACAGGGTCCGGTGCCTTGCTCGTTGCAGGGAGGAACGAGCGATGGAGTATCGCGGACGACTCGTCGAGTGCGACGTCTGCGGCGCTCTCCGTGAGCGGCGCGACATCGGTCCGACGATGACATACGACCCGGAGACGAAGTACACGGCGGTCATGCGCTGTCGCGACCGCTCGGCGTGCGAGGCGCGCGCGTCATCCCCCGAAGACGATGGTCGCGTGCGCGTGCGCCGGGGTATCCTCGTCATCGCATAGCACGCACGGAGGAACCCGTCATGCCAGACCATGACGTCGAGATGCACCCGATGAGAGCGCACTCAGGGGGAGTCACCGTCCGCATGGATTGGGGCGGCGGCTTCTGCGACACGGTCGGTTGGCACGTCATCCCTGAGAAGAACGACCTCGTCGAATGCGGCGACACGCTCTACAAGGTCCAGACGCGACGCTTCGACTCCGACGAGCCGAACGTCATCGTCCTCATCCTCGAAGCGCTCTAACCCGTCAAACCCGGTGCGATATTGAACGCTTAGGCGTGCAAGCGTCCAAACCCGGTGCGATATTGAACGCTTAGGATGTCGCGCGATTGGGCGGATTGGTGTAGTTGACACGTTCTTGACAGCCGTGCTAATGTGCATGGCACAAGGCAGCGCGGACCGCCAAGCGAACTCCCCGCAAGGGGACAGCAGAAGGGTCCGGGGGACTAACCTCCGGACTCCCCGCACAGCACGAAGGGAGACCAGAATGACGGTCATCTCACCCGAACGAGTCGCAGTCGCGCAGACTGAGGACCGTTCCCTCCCGTGGATTGGTCACGGCGAGAACATCACTCAGGTCGACGGTCTCATGACCGCACAGGAAGTCATCGACGCAGCCGGTCTCGGCTGGACGACCCGCAAGGTCTCGCTCATGACGCAGGAACACGTCCCGGTCCCCGGCAAGTTCGCCGTGGTCCGCGAGGACAACGGGTTCCCGCTCGGCGTGGTCGGCGAGAAGTACGTCGAGGTTTGGAACGAGGACGCCTTCGACTTCGCGAACGGCATCGTCGCCAGCGACGGCAACCAGTTCGTCGCAGGCGGACAGGTCGACGACGGTCGTCAGGTCTTCCTCGTCATCGACCTCGGCGCGGTCGAGCCAATCACCATCGAGGGCGACCCCGGCTTCAAGACGTACCTCATCATCCGGACGTCGCACGACGGCTCGTGCGCGCTGTCGGGCATGGTGACGCCGGTCCGTCTCCGCTGCCGGAACATGCTCAACCTCGCCATCTCGCAGGCAATCAGCCGGTTCAGCATCCGGCACAGCGGCAACATCGAGAGCAAGATGACCGCTGCTCGCAACGCTCTCGGCATCTCGGTCGACTACATGCGCCGGTTCGAGATTGTCGCCAACTCCCTCATCGACACGAAGGTCTCGGACGACCGCGCAGAAGCCATCTTCCGCGACGCCTTCTCGATGAAGGACTCCATCGAAGAGAAGGGCGAAGACTCCGACCGCTACGTCAACCACGCAGCGACGCGGACCTTCGACCGCTACATCGACGCTCCCGACCTCGCGCACATCCGGGGCACCGGCTGGGGCGTGGTCAACGCGGTCGCCGAGTTCATCGACCACGACCGCACCTACGGCAAGGGCGCGGACCGCAACGCTCTCGACGTCAAGACCACGTCGGTCCTGTGGGGTCAGGGCGCGAACATCCTCAATCGCACTCTCGCTCTCGTCGACCCGGTACTCGCCGACCGGCGGGTCGCGCGGCAGGCGGACAAGTTCCGCAACCGCGTCGAGGTCGTCGCCTAGCGCTTACACCGAGCCGGGGGGTTCCGGACTCCTCCTTCCCCCCGGCACCATTCGTGGGCAACGGCACCCCCGGCGGTCTTCGGACTAGCCGGGGGGCTGTTGCGTGTGGTCAACACGGCGTCGCGATTGGGGGTTGACGCGTCTACGCTGGCGTAGTAATCTGACGATGTCATCAAGACACACACACACGAACGGAGACCCAAATGAGCCTCGACTACACCCCCACTCGCAGCAATCACAGCATCAAGCGCGGCACCCGCTTCGCTCTCACCTTCTACAAGACGGACGGCTCCATTCAATGCACTTGGACCGGACGCAAGTCGAGCAACGTCAAGGGTCGCCCCGGCGTCATCAAGGTCGTCGGCGAGTACGTCGACTGGAAGGGCGGCATCTACGTCGACCTCAACAACCTCAACCGCCAGTTCATGAGCATCACCCCCATCTCGAAGACCCGTCCCGCGTTCTACATCGACGAGGCGCGCGAGGTCCGCGAGGTCGAGAACCACGGCACCTACCGCGTCTTCGAGATGCGGAAGCCGGGAGACTTCCTCCCGGAGCGTCAGTAGTCACGAAGGTAGTCACCGGGGGGTCGCCAGACCCCCCACAACGAACGGAGAGCCACGATGAAGCGACCAGTCGACACGATGACCATTACCGGACCAGTCGGGTCTCGCGTGGTCTCTGGCACCGGCACGTACGTCGACGGCTCCGTCTACTTCGGCTCCGCCGAGTTCGAGGCCGAGCGCGGCGAGACCTTCGCCGAGTTCATGGTCCGGATGGAGACCGAGCCTGCTCCCGCCGGGGAGCCTGCGGAGTTCTTCACCACAGTCAGGAAGGGGCGCTAGTCATGGCCGAACGTCTCTGTCGCAAGGCGAAGTGCATCGACCTCGCGGGAGGTCCGGGTCTCGTCGCGCATTACGTGAGCGAGTGTCCGTACCGCAAGCCGTCGTGGTGCCGTCGCGAGGCGTGCGTCGACTTGGCGATGGGTCAGACGACGCATCGGGCGGGCGAGTGCCGGAGGGCGTGGTGATGTGCGCGCTGTCAACACTTCGGCGCTCTTGGGGGTTGACGCTAGCGTAGATGCTGCTATGCTGGACGCAGTCCAATCGGACGACACGAACGGAGACCAACCGATGAAGCGCTACACCCTCCCCGACGAGAACGACCGCAACTACGCCGCCTACTTCTCGCTCATCCCCGACACCGACGAGTTCATCGGCGAGTGCGAATACTGCGACGGCTACATCGTCCGCGATTACGGCGGCGAGGTCGTGGCCTGCTCGTTCGGTATCGGTTGCTCGACCGACGAGCCTTGGAGCATCCGGTCCCGTTGGGACTCGCTCAAGGCGGAAGGTCTGCTCCGATGAACGCGCTCAACACGCGCCAGCGGGCGCACGACTGGCGAACGGCGGACATCACGTCCGCCATCGCGGAAGAGGCGCAGGAGCGCGCCAGCGAGCCGGAGGGGCATTCCTTCCTCGTCCTGACCGACGACGACGCAGTCGCTCGCGAGGTCGCTCCGCTCATGGCGCAGCGGCTCTACCCGGACCGCTCGTTCGGCGAGGTCATCCACAGCGAGCCGGTCACGTACGACGGTCCTGCCATCGAGGTCGTTCTGCGGGTTCGTTGACAGCAGTCACCATTCCGCGTCGATTGGGGGTTGACGCTAGCGTAGACGATGCGCTACGATGACATCGTCATCAAGACACACACGAACGGAGACCGAAGCAATGACCGACCGAACCGCTGAGAACATCGCCGCTCTCATCTTCGAGGCCGACGACCTCGTCGACATCGACCCTGAGACCGCCCGCGAGTACCTTCGCATCGCGACCCCCGTCTTCCCGAAGGTGCAGGACGCCATCGTCCGCAACGGTCTCGCCAAGATGCACGCTCAGGTCGCGAACCGCATCGCCGACCGGCTTGGCATCAACGCCTAATCCCACAGCCACACGAACGGAGACCACGAACATGACCGCCATCTCAGTCTCGACCACGGACATCGACCTCGTCGCTCTCGACGAGGCGTGGGAAGACCACGTCGACAACCACTCGTTCGCGGACGGCACAGCCGACCCGAAGTCCTGCGCCTACTGCGCTACGGACGTCGAGGACGGCTCGTGGACCGACGCATTCGTCCAGTAGGGGAACGACATGCAGAAGTACATCAAGCGCTACACCTACCCGAAGCCGGGGGACATCGGCTACGTCTACGGCATCAAGGGGAACGAGGTCCGGTGCATCGTCCTCCGGGTCGGCAAGTTCGGGCCGAACCGCATCGCGGAGGTCTACTCGCTCGAAGGCGACTCGTGGGTCGCGATGGAGTTCGCCGGGGACATCATGCCGGAGCGCTCCGATGAGCAGCAGGCACGATGGAAGGCCGACAAGTCGTGGGGGACGTGGGCACGCTTCGAGCAGGCTCCCGACCACATGCAGGCGCGTCACGGCGTCGTCAAGTCAAGCCACTACTAATCGCAACGAACGAAACGGAGACCGAACCATGAACATCCGATGCACGTCCCGCGTCATGCCCTTGGGTTCCATCCGGGGCCATGCGTGCGGCAAGCCTGCGAAGTGGGCAATCAAGACCGCGACCAACGTCGAAGGCGTCGAGTGGGAACCCGCGTGCGGGACACACAAGGGCGTCTACGTCAGGCGCGCCTACAAGGACGCCAGCGTCGCGCAACTCGTCGAGGGCGCGGACGGTCCCGAAGCCGTCCTCTTCGACGAAGGCATCGCCGTCGAGAACGACATCATCGCGCAACTCGACCGGGCACGGTTCGTCCGCATGAAGGAAGCGGAAGCGCAGGCGAAAGCGCGGCGGGCCGAGACCGAGAAGCACGAGACGCAGCGCATCGAGCGCGCGTGGAACGAGTCCCGTGTTCTGTGGACCGTCACAGAAGACGTTGACTACAAGGGCGACCCAATCTACGAGGTCAAGCCGTTGGGCGACGTTCCGTTCGTCCACGGCTCGACGGTCGGCGTCACCACGAAGGAAGGCGAACCGCCGGAGGTCCGCGTCCTTGGCTCACTCGCTCCGCAGACGGCGGCTCAGGCGCGCGCGATGGCTCGTGCGTTCCTCGCAATCGCCGATGACATGGACGCGATGACGCGCGCCAACTCGCGTTAGATGTCGCGTTCGCTTGACGTGGTTGTCGCGTTGCCCTACTGTACGGGTTAGACGCGGCGACCACGTCGCGCGACACGGGAGACCATCGGGAATGTCCGACAAGCCTCTTCAACTGACCGTCACCATCGCGCTCAAGCGCGGCTATGACACGGTCGCTTCCAACACGCTCACGGCTTCCGCCGAGACAGACGCCCGTCTCGTCGGGATGCACGTCGAGAAGACGGTCGACAGCCTACGCTCAGACGCGGAGACGTTCGCCACAACGACGGACCCGGTCTCTGAGACCGTAGTCAACGTCGCCGACTAGGCCGGGGTCCGTGCGGGGCACCCTCGTCCGCGAGGGTCAAACCCTTGCTCCGCGTTCGGGAGACGAGTCGCCTGTCCGCACTCGTCTCCCGGACCCCCGGACATCACCATGACACTCGACCGCTCGACCTACATCGGGTCATCTGACGCGGCGCGTATCGCCGGACTCTCGCCGTGGGGTTCCCCGCTCTCCGTGTGGATGGAGAAGACGGGGTTCATCGAGCCGAAAGACGAGACGCTTCGCATGTGGCTCGGCTCGAAACTCGAACCTATCCTGCTCGAACTCTTCGAGCAGAAGACCGGCAAGTCCCCGGCGCGCTATCCGCAGGACGCTCCCCCGATACTCCATCCGAAGTACCCGTTCATCGGTTGCCATCCGGACGCCGACTACCTCGAACTCAAGACCACGGAGTTCGCTCGCGATTGGGGCGAGGACGGCTCCGTCGTCACGCTCGACGCGATGACGATACCGCTCCACTACTTCATCCAGACGCAGCACATCATGGCGTGCATGGAGTGGCCGACCATCGACGTCGCGGTCCTCATCGGGCACAAGGACTTCCGCCGGTACGAGGTTCCCGCGAACCCGACCGTCATCGACCAACTCATCCGCACCGAAGTCGCGTTCTGGACCGACCACGTCGAGACCGGCGTGGCACCGGAGCAGGACGACATCGAGAGCCGGAAGGCGTATCTCCGCAAGCGCTTCCCCGCTCCCATCGCCGACATGCGCGCGGCGACCCCCGAAGACCTACAAGCGCTCGAAGAGTGGCGTCTGGCGAAGGCCGAACTCAAGTCGGCAGAGCAGCGCGCCGAACAGGCAGCGAACCGCATCAAGTCCCGCATCGGAGACAACGCGGGCATCATCGGCGAGGCGACATGGACGACGACCCGGCGCAAGGGTCTCGACATGACCGCTCTCCGTGAGCAGATGACGGCGGCAGGCATGGGGTTCATCCTCGATGCTTGCTCGACCGAGACCGAATACCGCACGCTCCGAGACAAGGGAGGGAAGCGTTGAGCAAGTCGTCAGCCGTCGTCAAGCGGGAGCAAGACCCGAAGGCGGCATACGCCAACATCGAGGGGCTGGTCTGGCAACGGCAGGAAGCCATCGTCAAGACGCTCCCGTCGACCATCGAGCCGGAACAGTTCATCAACGTCGCTTTGCAAGCCGTCACGCGGACGCCGAAGTTGCTCGCCTGCTCTCCGGCTTCCATCGTCAAGGCTCTCCGCGACGCGGCGGAAGTCGGACTCGTTCCGTCCGGTCTCATGGGCAGCGCGTATCTGGTCCCGTATTGGAACTCAGGCGCGGGCACGTACGAGGCTCAGTTCCAAGCGGGCTACCGTGGACTCATCGACCTCGCGCGTCGCTCCGGCGAAGTGCGGCTCATCGAAGCGCATGTCGTCCGTGAGCGCGACGACTTCGCGTTCGCCTACGGGACCGAAGGGTTCATCCGCCACGTCCCCTACATCAACCTGACCAACGAGAAGGACGGCGAGGGCGTGTTGCTCGACGGCGGCGACTACGTCGCGGCATACGCTCGTGCGGTCCTGACGTCCGGCGAAGAGCAGTTCGAGGTCATGTCGCGGGCGGAGGTCGAGGCTATCCGCAAGCGCTCGAAGGCAGCGGACTCCGGTCCGTGGATGACCGACTACGCCGAGATGATGCGGAAGACTCCGACCCGGAAGTTGCTCAAGTACCTCCCCCTGTCCGCGTCCGCGCTCACACGCGCGCTCGAAATCGAAGACGCGGCGGAGTCGCACGCGTCACGCGTGCCACAGAAGGCGCAGACGGTCTCTTCGCAGGCTCGCCATCAACTCGCGGCGTCTCTCGGCGTCTCAGACGAGCCACAAGCCACGGAGAGCGACGCTAGCGTAGAAGACGATGCAGAAGCCATCCCGTTGCCGGTCGAGGCGCAGGGGACGTTCTGTGGCGTCGTGACCGACACCGGGACGTGCATCAAGTCTCCGGGGCATGAGGGCGACCACACGGCTCCCGAAGCGGCACCGTTCGCGTGAGCCGGGGCGAAGGCGGCGGGCGGAAGCGCGGCGTCGGCAAGTGGGAGGGCAACCCGCAACGTGTCGGGACTGGTCTCGGACCGCTCAAGCCGTCCGCCAACGGACCACAGTCGATGCACAAGGGCATGGGCGCATCGAAGGCATGGTGCTACAGGTGCGACAGCGAGCATCGTTGGGAACAGGAGTGCTACGCGTAATGGGGGACCGTGGATTGTGCGACGTCTGTCGCGGAACTGGCACCCGAACGAAGTGGGTCGACGGTTCGGGCTACGTCGAAGTCAGATGCTACGCGTGTCACGGCACGGGTCGCTGGCATCGCTCAGACGAGCGGTGGCCTTACCAACAGAAGCCGAGCAGATAGGGGAGAACATGACGACCGCGCTCCGGAACCCGGACATCACCATGCAGCCAATCGACGAGGTCGGGACCATCCTCGTCTACGAGACCGTCCCACGCGTCACGCGCGTCGGCGAGAAAGCCGTCATGCGGAAGCGCTTGTGGGGCGTCATCATCCCGGTCCCCGGCGGCTTGTTCCAAGCCACGGACCCGGATGGCAACGACGTCGGCGACGCACAAGAGTCCTTGACGCTCGCGGTCGACATCCTCTTCGAGCCGGTCAGGTCATCGTCCCGATGAGCGACGAACGGGAAGCGGTGTTGATGGGCGTTCGCTCAGGGTTCAGCGTCAAGACCCGGCGTCCGTTCGTCGAGGTCGCGTTCGGCGACACGAGCATCGAGATACCAGTCAAGGACGCGCTCGAACTCGCGTGGTCTATCGTCTTCGCGGCGACGGCTGGCATCTCCGAAGCGGCAGGCATCGAAGCGGCGGGCGGCGAGAAGTTGACGACCGACGAGGTCGGCGAACTGCTCAACAACCTCGCGGCGGCGCGGATGAGGGTCAACGAGGTCGAAGACCTCCCATGACCGGCGTCGTCGAGGCGTTGCGATGGGAGGTCTACTCGCTCGACGACGGGAAGTGCATCGCGGCAGTCATCGACCCGCACGCCGGACCGTGTTACGACCGATGGGGCAAGGTCATCGACTCCGCTCCCCGCATCGCGTTCGAGGACTGCGAGATGGACTTCGTCCGGCTCGGCGCGTACGGTCCCCGGCACACGCTCCCCGAAGACCACGTCATCTTGTGTCCGGGGCACCATCGCGGGACCGGACCGTCTCGCGGCTACCAATGGGCGACGTCCCATCGGGCGCACGAGCGGGCGTGGATTGAGCAAGGGAGGAAGTGGTGATGGCGCATGACGGAGCCATCAAGTGCGTGTGGTGCAAGGACCGTCCCGGCGGTTGCATGTTGTGTCTGACGCCGAAGGAAGCCGCCGAGACGAGCAAGGCGAGCGAGAACATCGACGTCGTTCAGCGTCGCTCTGACGAGGCGTCGCGCAACATCGCAGCCATGCCGGAGGAACCTGAGAAGGTCGAGCGTTACTACCCGCGCAGCGCGTGGGATGTCACCGACCCGGACGAGTAACGGAGGGAACGGAGATGATGGAGATGCCGATGTTCGACTTCGGCGACCGGCGGCGACGCAGCATCCAGCAGCGGTTCGACGAGTGGGTCGAGACGGAGGACGGGCAAGAGGTCTACCAGAACTGTCTCGAACGCGTGTGGCGGCTCAGGCGGCGCGGTTGGCGGTTCTTCGGGATGAAGGCGATATGGGAAGCCGCACGGTATGACCGGGCGCTACAGGTCGGTCCGGACGCGGAGGGGTTCAAGTTGTCCAACGACTTCCATGCTCGGATGGCGCGCTACATCCTAGACAGGAACCCGGAACTCATGACGTGCAACGATGGCGCTCCGTTCTTCCATCTCCGGGAACTCCGGGCATGACGAAGCCGACGTACGCGAGGACGAACTGCCGGTTCTGCGGCGGGACCGTGTCGGTCCTGACAGCCGACCCGACATCTGACATGCGGGCGCACATGCTGTCAGTCGAGCATCGACGCGCCATGCAGCCGCAGACGGTCGTCAAGCGCGTTGACCGGACGCCGTATCCGGAGCCGGACTCCCCCTACGCCGAGCAGGGTCCGATGAAGACCTTGCTCCGGGGAGCCGTCTGTCAGGGATGCCGCCAGAAGGTCGACGTCGTCCGCTATCTCGACGGGGTTCATTCCGTTCACCCCAACGGTTCGCTTGCATGTCGCGACTAGATGAGGCAGGCTAGGCGCGTCATCGGATTGGATGGTGACAACGTGAGCAGGCGTGCTAATCGGGATAACAACAGCACGCTAGGGCTAATGACCCGTCGCAGCAGACCCGCAAGGTCGCTCCGGTCGGTCTCCACCCGTATATCGCGTCCCGACACACAACACGAAGGGAGACCACACATGGACACATTCAACCGGCTACTCGACGCAGCGCTCTCCGTGCAGCGGTACAACCGACGCACAGGGCGCGTCGAGCCATTAGGCGAGGTCAAGGTCGTCTTCCGGCGGAAGACCGGGCAATGGCTCGTCTCCGTGGGCAAGTTCTCGTCCGCTCGTCCAGACATCGACGAAGCGATGGAGGACGTCATCGCTCGCATCGAGCGCGAGGCATGACACGATGCGCGTGCGGGCGCAAGGGCAAGTATCGGTTCACCGTCATCGAGACCCGCGAGTCGTTCGTCCTATGCGGGACGTGCGCCTATCCGCGACTCGGCAAGCGCTGGTCGCACGAGTTCGAGGTCTCGGTCGTCAAGTGAGCAAGGCGCAACGCCGGGACCACGCTCCCGACCCCGACCACAAGCCGCAACCCGTGTTCTGTCTCGTATGCGACGAAGAACTCAAGTCCGTCTATGACGCGAGGAAGCGGCGGCGCTACTGGCGACATCTCCGGCGACCTCGCGTTGCACAACCCGTCTCGAACACGAAGGGATGAGCAACGGATGAGGCTCGTCGCAATCGACCCCGGACCAATCGAAAGCGCGTGCGTGTGGTTCAACGACGGCGACGTCTACGCACACGACATCTGGCCGAATGACGAACTGCTCGGCACGCTCGCAGTCTCGCAATGGGTCGGCGAGTCGGACGCGGTCGTCATCGAGCAAATCAAGTCCTACGGCAAGTCGGTCGGCGAGGACGTCTTCGAGACGGTTTGGTGGACCGGGCGGTTCTTCGACCGGGCGGCGGGGCGGTTCATCCGGACCGAGATGGTCCCCCGTCGCAACGTCAAGATGTACCTGTGCAACTCGATGTCCGCGAAGGACAGCGACATCCGGCAACGGCTCATCGACATCTACGGCGGAACCGGAGGGCGGGAGAAAGCCATCGGGCGCAAGGCGTCTCCCGGTCCGCTCTACGGCATCAAGCGGGACGAGTGGCAAGCGCTCGCGCTCGCAGTCACGTTCAACGACACGGAGGTCTCATGAACATTCTCGGCATCGACTTGAACGCGTGGCGTCCCAACGTCACGGAAGACGAGTTCGACAAGTTGCACGGTCTCGGCTGTCGGTTCATCGGCGTCCGGGTCTCGGCGAACAACGAGGCGGATTGGACCGCAGAGAAGTTCGTCGACATGGCGCGCGCTCGTGGTTGGGTCACGTTCGGCTACCACTACCTGTCCGCAGACAAGGGCGACTCGAACCTACAGAACGGCTACGAGCAGGGGAGGGTCTACGCCGAAGCGGCGTCCGCTCTCGACCTCGATGGGCACTTCCTTGACGTCGAAGACGGCGACACGCAATGGGCCGACGTCGTCGCAGCCGTCGAGCGTATGCGCGCGGGCACGGGCGAGGCCATCGGACTCTACAGCCGCCGGTCGTTCTTCGAGCCGAAGTTCGGCGAGCGCGATGACATCTTCGACTTCGAGTGGATGGCCGACTACCGCGAAGCACCGAACGGCGTGTGGTTGGCGAAGTGGGAAGAGTTCGCGGCGGAAGCCGAGAGCGACGAAGCGCTCTGGCAGTTCTCCGACGAACTCAAGTGGCGATACGACAAGGCGGACGGAACGAAAGCGACCCGAAGCGTAGACGGCAACCTCTTCGCAGGGTCTCAGGTCGACCTCTTGTACTACCTCAAGGGGCGATAGTCACCATTCATCATCCGAGCAGAAGGGAAGGGAACATGAAGCGCACAGCGCTAATCATGGGTCTGCTCGTCGCGCTAATCGCGGCGGGAAGCGCTCCGGTCACGGCGACGAAGCCGAACCCGGAACACAAGGTCATCGTCTGTCACGCGACGGCGGACTTCATCAAGGGCGAGCGAAAGTACGTTCGCGTCAACGTCGACATCGCATCGAGCGGCTACGTTCAGGGAGGTCATCACGACCTCGATGACCCGGACACGCTCGGCGCGAAGCACGCACGCGGCGGCGACATCATCCCGCCGTATCAGTACGGGGACTTCGCCTATCCGGGCCAGAACTGGACGAGCGAGGGTCAGGCCATCTGGTCGAACGGTTGCGTCGTTCCTCCCCCTCCCCCGCCTGTCGTCCCGCCGGAGCCTCCGAAGCGCGTCGTCTTCGCTCCCCGCGCGTCGTCCGTCGTGTGCGGCGACCCCCGCGTCAAGGCGTGGCTCGACAACCGGCGCTCGAACGTCGCAGCGCAGTACCGCATCCGGTTCGTCCGGGCGAAGGACGGTCAGGTCCGCGTGGACTACCGGACCGTCGCTCCGAAGGCGATGAAGGTCTGGGGCTGGCGTTGGGTCAAGGGCGGCGGAACCTACTTCTCGGTCAAGGTCCGCAAGGCCGGGACCGACAACGGATGGCGGACGCTCATCGGCAAGCGCATCTATCAGGGCGCTCCGTGGGGCACCGGAAGGTGCATCAAGTAGCCGCCACTAGACACTAACCATATCGGGGCGTAACATCGTCCCCTCAAAGAGACCCCTCCGAAGGGGTGGACCGCCGGTACTGTCCGACTGCTCAAGGACAGCATCGGCGGTCCTTCTGTTTGCAGTCATACGTACTTTCACGTAGGGTTCAGCCAAGCCTGCTCGACTACATCACCCCATACCTTCGGAGGGTCATCGCATTGGGCGAACTGTCTGACGCTGTCCTTAGCACCGTCGTCGAGAAGGGACCGAAGTGTTCGGTCGCGTTGTTCATTGAGCAGCATCCGGGAGCGAGTGACGACCTCGCGTCGTTGCTCCGGATGAACAGCGTCCCGGCGACGCTCATCTGCAACAACATCAACTCCATCTTCGGCGTCGAAATCAACCCCGACATCATGCGGCGGCACCGTCGCGCTGTGACCGGGTCTCAAATCGGCGACAAGTGCGCCTGTCAGCCGCTACCCGCCAAGGGCAAGGGCTAGCGGACGATGGGGGAACTCAAAGACCGGGTCGACGAGGTCAGGGCCGACCTCGCAGGCAAAGACCCCCGGTGGCTCAGGCTCGAAGACATGGTCGCCGAACTCGCGGGCGAGGGGTACGACTTCTCGGTCCTCGATGGCAACGTCATCGTCGGCAACCCGGACCGGACGCACGAGTACCATGCGGACGTTCTGCCGAAGGGCAGGGCGTCGCTCGCAGTCATCTCCGACACGCACTTCGGCTCGACATACGAGCAGTTGACGGCGCTCCGGCAGTTCATCGCCGAAGCCGACGACCACAACGACGGCGACGGCGTCGACGCCATTCTCCACGCGGGGGACTTGACGCAGGGCACGCCGAAAGCGCATCGCGGCATGGAACACGAGGTTCATCTGCGGTCGGTCGACGGGCAGGCGGGCTACACGGCGGAGGTTCTGCCGCGCTCGCGTCACGGCACGCCGTACTACGTCATCACGGGCAATCACGACGATTGGTGGCTCAACGAGTCAGGCGCGAACGTCGTCCGCATGGTCTCCAACCGACGCGACGATGTCCGCTACATCGGGCAGGACGCGTGCTACTTCACCCTCAAGGGCGAGGAAGCCGACCTCCGGACCTATCTCGTCCACCCGGACGGCGGGCAGTCGTACGCGAAGTCGTACAAGCCGCAGAAGTTGACCGAAGCAATCCCCATCGACAGCCGGACCCAACTCGCCATCATCGGGCACTACCACACGTTCGGCGTGTTCGAGGTCCAGAAGACCATCACCATCATGCAACCATGCTTCCAAGGGCAGTATCCGTGGATGGTCCGCAAGTCCTTGTACCCGACCATCGGTGGCATCATCATCGACATCGAGTTCGACGAAGGGGCGGTCTCTCGGTTCGACTGGTCCCTTCGCAAGTACCCGGAACTGACGGAGGACTATGACCGCGAAGCATCCGCTCGCTGGCAGCGACCCGGCGGCGTTCTGCCGGAGGACGGCTAGTGTTGTGCGGCGTCCTCCGCATCGGTCCGTCGTTCACATTGGTCGCGGTCGCGGTCGGGTTGCTCGTGTCGAACGGTGGCGCTCTGACCGTCTGCGCGGTGCGTTCCGTGTGTCATGTGTGCATCTAACAAGGAATACGTATCGTGAACGTGCGCTATGCTCAGGCAGACTCGTGTCATGACGAGCGAGCAAAGCGTGAACGGCAACGGGAGACCAACTTGGCAGGACATCCGGTCGGTCGAGGCGGCTCTACGTGTCGAGTGGGAGGGCGACCTTCGCGCTCTCCGTGTCGAGTGGTCCGATGACGTCAAGCGCATCGAGAAGCAAATCGACGAAGCCATACAGCGCGACCGAGAGCGCTGCGCGGCGTCGCTCACAGCCATGATGGAAGACGTCAAGGCTCTCAAGGCGCACCAACGGGAGACCGAGCAGTTCCACGACCGCCTACGGGGCGCGTGGATGCTCATCGTCTTCCTCATCGGGAGCAATCTGGCACTCGTACTTCTGACGTTGCTCGGATTGGTCGTCGCACTCAGGTAGGAACCCAACAGGGAGGGCATATGGCGACAGCCGCACAGCGTCGACGCCGACACGTCAAGCGCATCCTCGCGCGACGGAACCGCTATCAGTTCGGGCAACCGGCATCGACGACCAATCTGGTCGGCGGCGGGTCGTTCGCCTGTACCGATACGTGCATCCAACTCATCGTGTGGATGGCGAAGGGCAAGAAAGTCACGCTCAACGACGTCAGGCGTCGCTCAGGCGGTCCGAAGGGTTCGAGCCGGTTCACGCCGGGGATGCGCGGTCTGGTCCCGTCAGAAGCGCTCAGGGCGCTCCGTTCGTACGGACTCGACTACGAACTCCGCTCACTCGGCGCGAGGGACTTGCTCCGCATCGCGCGCAATCGCGGTCCCGTCATCATCGCCGAGCAGTATTGGGCGCACCCGCAATGGAAGGGCTACCGCTACGCCGGTCGCACGCTCCGGGGCTGGTCGACCTCGCACGCAGGCAAGCGCATCCGCGTCGGGTTCGCTCGACCCCGGACCCGCGCTGGTCTGACGCAATGGAACTTCCGGGGCAACCATGCGGTCTTGCTCGCATCGGCGTTCGTCGCCGGTCTCGACAACGTCGAGCAGAGCATCGGTCTCGTCCGTGACCCGAACCACAACTCGTCGGTCCGACCGGAGCGTCCGAAGTGGGACGTCGTCACGCCACAGCAGTTGAACCGCATGTCGAACTCCATCCGCAACGCGTACTACGGGCGGCGACTCGCCTACGTGCCGAAGAGGAAGGTCATCAACGCATGAACAACCCGGACTATCTGCCACGAGACGACGACTTCCTGACGGACGTCCCGCCGGAGGACGAGCCGGTCGCAGGCGAGGCGACAGAGAACGAGGTCGACGAACGCGACGAGGATACGGCGGACGTCATCCCGGCGACGGACGAGGAAGAGGGATACGACGAGGACGACCCAGCGGTCGACCACGCCATCTACGGCGACCCAGAGTCAACGGAGGGATAGGGAACATGGACGGCATCAAGGACGCACTCAAGCGGCTCTTCCGCGAATACCAACTCATCTCCGGAGCCATCATCGCAACGCTCGCAGTAGCGGTCGCGATGGATTGGGTCACAATCACCGACGAGCAATGGCCCATCGTCCTGTCCGCCATCGTGGCGTGGTTGCTCGTCCTCCGCTTCCTGTCGACTCCGGTATCCGACCCGGTCCTCCGTCCCGGCACGATGGTCAACGTCGACTCGTCATGGCCGACGTCGGTCGTCGCGGCGCTCGAAGAGGACGACGAGGCATGACCGGCGTCGACGACCCGTATCTCGAAGAGACGGCGCGTCTCCGGGGGAACCGACAACAGGAATGGCTCGACGAAGAGTTCGGGGAGCGCATCGAAGGCTATCTCGGCACGGTCCATTGGTATGACGACCCCGGCACCGTCTCGCTGGTCCTCATCTTCGCTGTCGTACTCGGCGGTCTCGTGGGTTTGCTCGTAGGGGTAATCGTCCGCTAGAGTCCGTTCATGCGGATTGTCAACCCCGGCGAAGGCGACATCATCACCGAGCCGGAGCGCGAAGAGTGGGAACAAGAGGTCTACGATGTCGTCCCGACGCCACCTAGAAAGCGTGGCAAGGGGCAGGGTCGTCCCTCGAAGCGTACGCCGGAGCGAGCGGTCGTCATCATCGCTGCGCTGCGCGAAGGTAGTACCCGCGAAGGTGCAGGAGCGGTAGCGGGCATCTCGGCGCGACGTCTCAACGAGTGGTATCGCGACAACGAAGACTTCCTCGAACTGGTCGAGAAGGCGGAGCGGTTCGCACAAGCCGACATGCTCAAGGGCATCCGTCGCGCAGGGCGAGACCAATGGCAGGCTCTCGCGTGGTTGCTCGAACGCCGATGGCCGGAGCAGTTCGCGAAGCGCGAGAAGACGGACGTCGTCATCGAGGTCAGGTCGTACGTGCAGCAGTTGGCAGAGAAGCATGGCGTCGATGAGTCGGAGGTCATGGCGCGGCTCGCAGCGGTCGCAGCGTCGAGGCAGGGCTAAGTGAGCATCGCAGCCGCTCCGAAGTTCCCGTCGAACTGGCAGGACATCGCGGACGGCATCGTCGTCGACCTCGAACTCGAAGCGGAAGCCGCGAAGGAACGCGAGAGCAAGGTCGCAGCCGTCCGGGAGGACGTGCGTGAGTTCGCGAAGTACGTGTGGCTCAACGACCCGAACCGGGGACCAATCCCCTTCGACATGTGGGACTGGCAGTTGGGTCTGCTCGACCTGTGGGCGAACGAACCGGCGGTGTGCGTCCTCAAGGCGCGGCAGTTGGGCGTCTCGTGGCTCGTGGCTGTCTACGTCGTCTGGCGCGGTCTCTTCAACCACGGGCAACGCATCCTGCTCGTCTCCATCGGGCAGCGCGAAGCCGACAAGTTGTTGGAGAAATGCAAGTTCATCATCGACATGCTCCCCGATTGGCTCAAGCCGCCGGTCGGGACGTACGTCGACAACGTCACGCGGCTCCGGTTCGACCTCGTCGACAGCGAAATCGAGTCCCTGCCAGCATCCGGCGGCGTCGGTCGCTCCCGGTCGGCATCGCTCGTCGTCCTTGACGAACACGCGTGGCAGGCGCGCGACCGCGAAATCTGGACCGCCATCAAGGCGACCGTCGAGCATGGCTCCATCATCTCCATCTCGACAGCCAACGGACTCGGTCCGCTCCACACGCGCATCTACAAGTCGGCGAAGCAAGACAAGGGCCGGTTCATCCCCGTCTTCATCCCGTGGTCTGCCGACCCCCGGCGCAACGAGACGTGGTACGAGGCAGAGCGCGAAGAGTACGAACTGGCCGGACAGGGCGATGAGTTCGTGCAGGAGTACCCGGCGAACGACGAAGAGGCATTCATCGTCACCGGCTCCCCGGTGTTCAGCGCTCCCGTCCTCTTGGCGTTGCCGCAGGAAGCCGTAGAACCAACGGAGCCGGGACTGTGGGTCTACCGCAGGCCGGAACCCGGCGCGCGCTACGCCATCGGCTGTGACACGTCTGAGGGCGTCGCAGGCGGCGACTGGTCGAGTGCGACCGTCCTCAAGTTGGAGCAGGCCGAGACGGACGCTGGTCTGCCAACGTACCGGGCCGAACAGGTCGCGCAGTTGCGGGGCCGATGGGAGCCGGAGGTCTACGCGAAGAAAGTCGATGCGCTGGCGCGGTACTACGCGAAGGCGACGGAGCGGAAGCGCGGCACCATGCACCACGTACAGGTCGGGGTCGAGCGCAACAACCACGGACACGCGGTTCTCGTCGTCCTACGTCAACTCAACCCGCAGGAAGACCCGTACACGCTCACGGCATGGGGCGGCAAGGTCGGATGGCTCACGAACAAGCAAACGCGTCCCATCATCCTTGACACGTTCGCCGGGGCGGTCCGGGCGGGGGACATCGCGATACACGACCCCGGCACCATCTCGCAGATGTCGACGTTCAGCCAAACCGCAAGCGGCGGCGAGGCGCAGAGCGGCTACCATGACGACGACGTCCTCGCAGCAGCGATAGCGTTCGTCCATGCGAGGCGCGCGTTCGGCGTCACCGTCGAGATGCGGAAGCGGGAGTAGACGCATCGTCTACGCTACGGGAATGTACAGGGGCGTCAGATGACAGAGAAGAGCAAGGGACCGCTCATCACGAAGGCGTGGGTCTTCGACGGACCGGGCGGGGTTCGCATCGCGAAGGCGGAAGCCGACAGCCAGCAGTTGCCGGACGACCCGTTCAACTACAGGCCGGACTCGACATCCAGCGGTCTCATCCGTCCGCCGATGTCGATGGATGGGTTCGCGGCGCTACTCGGCGGACCGTACGGTTCAGGCAACACGCTCCACGCTCGATGCGTGGCGCAGAAGGCGTCTGACGTCGTCGGGCGCGGCATCGAACTCCGTGCCATCGAGGACGAGGACGAGAACGAAGAGGGCGCACAGGGCGCGCAGGCCGAAGAGGACCGATACAACGCTTGGCTCGAAGGCGTCGAAGACGACGCGCAGCAGGAGTGGTCGTTCAAGGAACTCCTGACGAACGTCTGGTCCGACTACGAGAGCATCGGTTGGGGCGTCATGGAGTCAGGACGCAATCTCGGCACCGGACTCCCCGATGGGCTGTGGCACGTCCCCGCTCACACGATGCGCGCACACAGCGACCACGTCCGCTTCGCGCAGACGCGCGGCGACAAGTTGGTCTGGTTCAAGCGCTTCGGCATCGAGGGGGATGTCGACAAGACGGACGGCGAGTGGTATCCGGAGGGGCTTCCCCCGGAGCGGCGCGGCAACGAGGTCATCGTCATCCGCAACTACACGCCGATGTCGTCGTACTACGGACTCCCCGACATGGTCCCGGCGCTCGGCGCGTTCGCGGGCTGGTCGGCACAGCAGCAGTTCAACGTCAGGTTCTTCGACAACCAAGCCGTTCCGAGCATGGCCGTCGTCATCGAGGGCGCGGAACTGTCCGACGAGGTCGAGGCGACCATCTATGACCACTTCGAGCGCATCAAGGGCGACCCGTCTCGCACCATCGTCATCCCAATCCCCGGCATCCCCGGCATCGCCGAGCAGTTCCAACCGAAGTTGCGCTTCGAGAAGTTGTCGACCGAAATCAAGGACGCGTCGTTCCGCATGTACCGGCAGGACATCGCGTTGGAGACGTGCATCGCGCACGGCGTTCCCCCGTACCGCATCGGCTGGCCCATCGTCGGCAGTCTCGGCGGCTCCACGGCGGAAGAGATGACGCAAATCTACAACGACAGCATCGTCCAGCCGAGACAAGAGACCATCGAGAAGCGTCTCAAGCGGACCATCCTCGGACCCAACGGTCTCGACATCACGTCGTACGAACTCAAGGTCAACGAACTCGACGTCAGGAACGAGATGCGGGACTTGGAGAAGTCGCAGAAGATGTACGAACTCGGCATGTCGACCCCGAACGACGCTATCCGGTTCTTCGGGATGGACGAGCGCGAGGACGAGGGCGGCGACGAGTACATCAAGGTTCCGCTCGCAGCGAACAAGGGCACGACTTCGACCCCGGACGAGTCACCGATGCCAGCGTTCGGCGCTCCCCCTCCGCCACCTACGGCAGAGCCGGAGGACAACCCGTTCGTCGAAGAGGCGGTCGCGAAGTATTGGCGCGACCAACTCCGGGACATCACGGACCTCAAGGAACGCGTCGCGAAGGCTCTCGGAGACGACCTGACGGCTCTCGAAGAGGAAGACCCGGTTCGAGCGCTGGCGTAGTCTGGCGTCATGCCCTACGCCAGCGTCGCAGAACTCCCGGCGAGCGTCCGGCGTCGTCTGACGGCGCGGTGCGCTCGCGTGTGGATGCGTGCGTTCAACGCGGAGTACGCGAAGAGCGGAAGCGACGCGAAGGCCATGATTGCGGCGAACGTCGCAGCACGGAACTGTCAGCGCACCATCGCGAAGTTGCTCGACGACCTCGAACTCGCAGCGTCGCGGCGCGTGGTCAAACAGCAGACGGCACCGTCACGCAAGGCGCGCGACGACTTGCAGCAGCGCATCCTTCACGAGTGGATTGACGCACTCAGGGCGTACTACGTCGGGTTCGCAGAGCGCATCGGCGTCGAGATTGACACGACGCTCCCTCCGAACCAACGGCAAGGGCGCATGGTCAACCCGGAGCGGGACCGGCGGAACTTCAAGGTCACGAAGCGCAAGACGTTCATCGGACTCCCGACGCGGGCACCGTTCGACCTTCCGATTGACTGGCAGAACGAAGCGAACATGCTCGCGGACGTCATGGGCGAGCAGTACGTCAAGTGGCTCAACGCCGGGACGGCGCGGGCGGCGACCGACATCGCGCTCGTCAACGCGGACGTCAACGCTATCCGGGGCATCGCCGGGTCGCTCCAACTCGGCGACTACGAAACCTCTATCCGACAGGAACTCGCGAACCGCGTCGTCCGCATCACGGAGGTCCAGCGCACCGTCCTCCGCGACACGGTCCAGCGTGGCATCGAGGCGGGGCTGTCGACGAAAGAGATTGCTCGCGGGGCGCGCGTAGGCGGGCGGGTCTATCCGGGCATCAAGGGCAGGGTCGACGAGTTCTACCGCAACCGCTCGCGGGTCATCGCGCTCACGGAGTCGGCGAACGCGTACAACCTCGGACAGTTGGAGGGCTACTCGCGCTCCGGCGTCGTTCAGGAGGTCCGCATCTTCGACGGTCTCGATTGCGGTTGGACGAACCACGACGACCCCGACAAGGCGAACGGCACGACGCGCACGTTGCAGCAGGCGGCGGCACAGCCGACGTCGCATCCGAACTGTCAGCGCTCATGGGCACCCGTCCCGCTCGCTCAGACGCAGGGCGTAGGCCGCACAGCGACGCAGACATCGGGCATCTCGACGAAGCCGCCTACATCGACCCCGACTCCCCCTCCGCCACAGGCGCGCGTCGGCGTCCCCGGTTCGCGTTGGGCACAGGCATCGTTCGACGACGTCGAGCGGGCGATGCTTCCCGAAGTCGCTCCGGGTCAGGCCGAATGGGGATGGACGCAGATTGACGACATCACCCGGCTCCCGCGCGACCCGAACGGCAACGTCATGTCGCGGCTCTACATCGACAAGCCGACTCAGGCGCGGGCGCGCGAAATCATGCGTGAGCGCTACGGCATCCAAGACGTCACGTTCGACGCAGTCACGAAGTCGCAGTACACCATCGACGACGTCCGCGACGTCATGCTCGCGTTGGAGGACTACCGCGACCTCGGCGTCGGCTTCGACGACCTCGTCATCAACTTCACGAAGAACAAGGGCGGCGGCGCGCTCGCGGACTTCCGGACGTACAACGGCACGGCGGGCGAACTCAACTTCCATCTCTCGCTCGCTCGGCGCGCTCGGTTGGGCAACACGGTCCACGACGGGCAGTACACGGGCTTCCGCTCGACGGCACAGCACGAACTAGGGCACGCGCTCGACGACCGGACGATGTCGACGTTCTCCGGGCGGTTCCGGTGGAATGCCGATTGGGCGAGGGCGACAGCGTCTCAGGCGGACAACGACGAATGGCGCATCATCCACAACTCGTCGCGCGGCGTGGGCGGCGGCAAGGACGCAGCGCAACAGGTCAAGGCATACCAGAGCCGTCTCGCGGACCTTGACGACGAGATTGCGCGCAGGACGCAGTCGCTCGCGGAACGGCAGGCGCGGTTCGCTCGTGCGACGGACCCGACCGACATCCAGTTGCAGCGTCGCTCCATCCAACTCGAACAGTCGCAGTTGGCGCAGGCGAAGAACTCGAAGGCTCAATACGAGCGGTTGCTTCGGCGGCTACAGGACGACATCGACAGCGGAGCCGAAGCGTTCCCCACGAACTACGCGCAGACGGCGGCGGGCAAGGGCAACCCGTTCGCGGAGGACTTCGCGGACACGGCGCGCGGCTACTTGCAGAACCCGACAGAGTTCAAGCGGCTCTACCCGCGACGCGCAGCGCACTTCGAGAAGATGTTGGAGCGGGCGCGCTCCCTGCCGAAGAACTACGCGGACGACGTCCCTCTTCCGAAGAACACAGCGCTCTATCAGCAGCAGGAAGCGGCGAAGAAAGCGCAGCGAGCGGCGAGGGCGAAGGCGAAGCGAGACGCGGCGAAGGAAGCGGCGAGGCGCGAGGCAGAGCGCAAGGCGCAGGAAGAGGCGGCGCGCAAGGCGCGCGAAGAGGCGGCTCGTCTCGAAGCCGAACGCAGGGCGCGCGAGGAAGCGGCACGGCGCGCACGCGAAGAGGCGGCTCGACGGGCAGCGGCGGCGGACGACGTCTACAGGCCGAACCCCGGCATCACCAATCGCTCGGATTGGGCGGGCATCGTCGACGAGGGCGCAGAGCATTACCGGACGACGAGGGCGCTCGGCGGCGACCCCGGCAATCAGACGATGGCGGCGATGAACGCGCGGCTCGGCACGGATGGCGCTCCGCGTGTCGTGGACTCGGTCGACGACCTCGTTCGGGCGGGCTGGCGCGAGACCTATCGTGGGACGTCATCCGCGACGTTCAACGACTCGTTCCGCTCAGGCGCGTTCTTCCCCGGCAAGGGCATCTACGGCGACGGCACCTACACGGCGGCGGCGCAGTCGTCAGGCAGCGCGCTCCGGGGCGGCGGTCCACGCATCGCAGCGGGCTACGCGACGGACTACGGGAAGGTCATGCGGATGGCGCTTCACCCGCGCGCGAAGGTCATCTCGTACGACGACGCGTGGCAGGGCATGGTCGAAGGCGAGAAGCGGTGGCGCGAGGCGAGGGGCATCTTCCTTGACCGGGAGGGGCGAGGGTACTTCTACAAGCGCATCGACCCGGCGAGCGGGCGCGAACTGTCGTTCCCATCTGCGGGAGACGACATCTCGGCGTGGACGCGCGTCCCGGAAGAGGTCTTGGCGGAAGCCAAAGAGTTCGAGGACTACGGACAATGGGCGCTCGCCAACGGCTATGACGCCATCATCGCCGACCACGGGACGACGGGCGTCCACGACTACATCGTCATCCTCAACCGCACGGCGGTCGCGGTCGAGAAGGTCGACAGGTTCCCCGACGAGTTCAACCCCATCCTGTAGTGGTGACAGCGCGCACCATCCGGCGAAGATTGGGGGTTGACGTCTACGCGAACGTAGTCCACTATCAGGACATCAAGCCAAACGGCTAGCACGAACGGAGACCCGCAATGCAGACCATCACCATCAAGACCGCTCTCATCACCAACTTCCGCGACAGCAGCGGCATGATGTTCGACCCCTCGTTCGGCGAGATGATGCTCATGGACCGCACGCAGGGTCCGGACGTCACCATCGCCGTCGACGAGACGCAGGACGAAGCCGCCACCATCGCCGAGAAGGTGTGGGTCGTCGGCAACCGCATGGCGCGCGACGCCAACGGCACGGCATGGCCGAGCAACGTCCGCTCGATGAGCATGGGCGACGCGGTCGTCTTCGAGTATTGGGGCGAGACCTTCATCGCCATCGCCAAGGACTTCGGCTTCCACGTCGAGTTCATCAACCCGCTCTTCGTCGACAAGGTCGCCGCTCCCCGGAGCGAGCAGGGCGAGTTCGGTCCGTGGGCCGACGCCAGCGACGAGGTCGTGGCCGGTCTGACGGAGCGCGAGTCCGCTGTCGAGTTCGAGACCGCCCGCATCCAGAGCGACCCGTACGGTCTCATGAGGTAGGTCGAAGAAGTGCGGTTAGGGGGGTTGACGCCCCCCGCCGCATCGACTACTCTGGCGTAGACATCGCAACCACACACGAACGGAGACCACGATGCAGAAGCAAGTCACCCTCAACATCCAGAAGGACACCGGCTCCAACTGGACGTTCCGCTCCACGGACGCGAACGGCGAGACGACCGTTTGGGACATCGACGTCCGCATCGCCAACGAGCATGACAGCACGTACGACGTCAACGGGCGTCAGGCGACCGTCAAGTTGTACGTTCAGGTCTGCCAGCAGGACGTCGAGCGTCCCGCGTTCATCTCGACTCGCGGCACCCTCGTCATCAACCGTCTCCACGACGGCGAGATGTTCGACTGCGAAGCGACCCTCGACTTCGGCAAGTTCGAGACCATCGGCGAGACGGCAGTCATCGGCAAGACCCGCCGGGGCACGGCAGAAGCGTTCGCTTCACAGGTCGCTCAGGACTTCGTCGCGAAGATGCGGCGCGACCGGAAGGCGGTCGCCAAGTGAGCGGGAACGAAGTCACGAACCGCTACCTCAAGGTCACGCGGGACGAAGTCGGCGAGTTCATCGTCGGCTCGACCGTCACCTACGGCGGACATGACGACTGTCGGCATCAAGCCGGGACGTGTCCCCACGAGCGGACCTTCTCAGGCTATCCGGTCCACGTTTGGCAGGGAGACCGCTTCGACGGCTCCGGCGAGATGATGACGTTCGTCTCGTACATCCTCATCAACGACGAGCATCCGGAAGTCGGCGAACACGGCGACCTCGTCGCCATCCCCGTCGAGTCCATCATCAAGACCGTCACCTACAAGGTCGGCGCACGCAAGGGAGACCAGTCATGACCCGGACCATCACGCTCGACAAGGCGAAGACCATGTCGAACACAGTCGAGAACCTTCGCGAAGGCGACATCCTCGCGACCGTCCACGAGGACTTCGCGGTCCTGTTCCTCGTCGTCAAGGTCAAGCCGGGACGCAACCAGTTCGGCGACGAGTGGGTCGAACTGACCACGACGGCGCAGCACAACGGCGTCACGCGCATGGTCACGTACTCGAAGGGCGAGCGCGTCACGATGGCGTGCGATTGCGGCAAGGGCCACTTCTGCCCGCAGTTCGGCTCGGCGTTCTCTGACGGCTCCCGCTCCGTCGACGTCAAGCGCTCCGGTTCCATCAAGGTCGCCGTCACCCTGACCATCGAGGTCGACCCGGAGACGTACGCCGGAACGTACGGCGTCGCTCCCGAAGAGGCGGTCTCGGACGCACGGCGGTTCGTCAAGGACAGCATGACCCCGACGATGCTCAACGCGGCAGGCATCTTCGCCAGCGACAGCGGCATCGAAGTCGTGCGGTCGCGGTAGGATGGCGTCATGCCCATCACGTCAGAGCAGAGTCAGGCGATAGCCGCTCTGCTCGACCAACATCTCGACCTCGACGCGACGCCGGTCCTCAACACGGCGGAGCGCGTCGACCTTCGCGAACGGCTACACGCCAGTCGCGGCGGCGGCGAGTGGGACGCTCTCACGCTTCGAGAGCGCAGGCTTGCCAACGCGGAACTCCGCAGACTCCGCCGTATCAGCAGGGGATGACGATGGGGCGCTACGTGGTAGGGGTCGACGGCGGCACAGCCGAAGTCGAGAGCGACGGCACCATCGTCGCTGTCTCCGACCGGCGGCTCGGCAACCGGCTCCGGCGGAACCTCGCGCTCACGGCGGTCATCCGCGAAGTCACCGGGACCATCGGCGAGGCGACCGAAGAGGACGCGGCTATCTTCGAGCGCATCCGGGAGTACCGTCCCGGACACCCGATGCACGTCTTCGCGACGCTCTTCCTCATGGACGCAGACTTCGTCATCCCGACAGACGACATCGAGCGCGTCCGGGCGGCGGGATACAACGTCTCAGACGAAGGACTGCTCGTTTCGTCTGATTGACACGACGCCTACGGACGCGCATATAATCGACGCGTGGCGGACGTCGTCTCGCGTGACGACTCATTCGAGGTAGCCGTCCCAATCGCAAAGCGCGATAGGGCACGGCAGATTGCCTATGGCGTCGTACTCGAACCCCGCGACGCGTCGAACCCGGACCTACAGGGCGACTGGCACTCGGCAGAAGACGTCGAGAAGGCCGCTCACCGCTTCCTTGCTCACGTCGCCAACGGCGAGGGTTTCGGCGACCACATGCACGACCGACAGACGAAGGCGGGATACCCGGTCGAGTCCTTCATCGCCCCTGTGGACTTCACGTTGGGCGACCAGTTGGTCAAGCGCGGTTCGTGGGTCATGGGAATGCACTACCCGGACCCGAACATCTGGAAGGGCATCGTTGACGGGCGCTACTCGGCGTTCTCCGTTGGCGGCTACGGACGGAGGGTCTAAATGCCACGTCTCGTCGACATGGACATCGACACCGTCTCCCTCGTGGACAAGGGCGCGAACAATCGAAGGTTCGCCGTCCTCAAGCGCGCGTCAGTCCGTGGGCCGATGGTCTCCGCGCCTGACGACGCTCAATCGACGGAGAGCGGCGATAACGTGTCAGATGACACAGAACCAGAGTCGGGCGTTCGCGCGGCTCTGGGGAAGATTGCGGACGCTCTGGGGCTGTCTGACGAAGGACGCGAGTTCGTGGGCTTCGTCGACAACCACGGACAGCCGCTTACGGCAGAGACCGTCACGAAGGCGGTCGACTCATACCGGGACTTCGTCCTCGACGCTCTCAAGGTCGAGAAGGCGGGGCGGAAGATTAGCGGCGCTCGGATGACGCAGTTGAAGAACGCGATGAGCGTTCTCGGCGACCTCATCAACGGCGTCGAAGAGGGGTATTGGACCCCGCCGAACATCGAGAAGGGACACGAGGTAGACGACATGAACGAGCAGGAACTCCGCGAACTCGTCGCGAAGACCGTGAGCGATACCTTCACGGCGGCGTTCGCCGACGACGGCGCGGGCACGCAGGCCATCGCGAAGGCGGTCGCGGGCGTGCAGAAGTCAGACGAGGCTCCCGCAGAGAGCAAGGAAGAGGCTCCGGCGGCTCCCGTCGAGACTGCGGCTCCGGCTCCGGCGGCGACCGAGACGTCCGCGCAGGAACTCGCCGACGCCATCTCCAAGCGTCTCGACGAGTTCGGCACGACTCAGGGTCAGGTCATCGAGGCGGTCGCGAAGGTCGCCGAGCGTCTTGACAACCTCGAAGGCGGCGCGCGCCAGAGCGGCGGAGCCATCGAGAAGGGCGAGAAGCCGAAGACCATCACCAAGCGCGAGAAGGGCGACATGTCGTCCCTCCACGGCATCCTCGGATAAGGGAGCGCGAACATGACCATCCCCGCATCCGGCAAGTGGTCGCCAGACGGCAGGGCGTACGACTACGGGTCGGCGCTCGGCGTCAACCTCGACGCTTCGGCGTCGAAGGCGGGCGGCGTCCTCGCGGTCCCGGTCACGGCGCATTACGTCGCCTTGACGACGGGCGGCGCGGAAGCGCTCACCCTCGCGGACGGCGTACCGGGCCAGACCATCACCATCGCTCTCGTCTCTGACGGCGGCGACGGCACCCTGACCCCGGCGACGGCGTCAGGCTTCACGAGCATCGTCTTCGCTGACGCAGGCGACGTCGCGGCTCTCAAGTTCATCGACTCGACCGTGGGTTGGGTCATCCTCGGCACGGCGGGCGTCCTTGCTCCGCCAGTCACCGTCGCCTAGAGCGAAGGGAGATAGAACATGGCAGGCAAGACCCTTACTCGTCCGTACGACGAGAAGAACGCAGGCGCGGTGTCGGTCGCGGAAGCGCGCATCGACTTCGCAGCCGCCGATGCGCGCGTATACCTCGCGTCGCTCCCGGCGGGGGCAATCATCCTCCGAGCGTGGTTCGACATCGAGACCTCGTTCGACAGCGGCACGAGCGACGAACTCAACATGGGTTGGGGCGACGTCGGCGCGGCTACGTCTGACGACATCATCGACGCGGTCGACGGCACCGGCTCCGGCATTCAGGGCGAGGTCGGTCCTCTCCCGGTCGGCACCCTTGCAGCGGCACAGGACATCTACCTGTATCACCTGACCGGGGGCACGGCTCCCACGGCGGGTTCCGCGAAGGGTTACATCCTCTTCGCCCGCGCAGCGGACAACGGCGAGAGCAACGGCTTCTACGGCGCGTAGGGCTGGACTGAGAGAAGGGACACAGACAATGACCATGACCGGAGACGAACTGCTCCGCAAGGCAGCGGGGACCATCACGGTTCCCGGCAACTTCATCGCGGCGTCGGGACTGCTCCTGCCAGAGCAGGCCGACGCGTTCCTCGATGCTGTATACGACGCGACTCCGTTCGCTGCGCTACAGCGTGTCGAGCGTCGTCGCTCCAAGAGCGGCACCATCGCGAAGATTGGCATCGGCTCGCGCCTGCTCCGTCCGAAGACGACGGGCGTAGACGACGCCACTCTCAGCCGTCCGGACTTCTCGGACGTCGGCTACCAGACGGTCGCTTCGCGGCTCGACTGGGAGATTGACGAAGAGACGTTCGAGGAGAACATCGAAGGCGCGGGCTTCGAGGACCATGTCCTCCGGCTCATGACCGACCAAGTCGGGCGCGACCTCGAAGACCTCCACTTCAACGGCGACCCGACCGACGTCTCGGCGGACGCGGTCTTCCTCAACCAGAACGCCGGTTGGCTCTACCAGTTGGAGACCGGCGGCATCGCGCATCGCGTGGACGGCTCCGCCATCTCCGCAGGCGCGGTCGAGAAGGGTCACTTCTTCGCTGCCATCGAGGCGATGCCGGACAAGTATCTGCAACAGGGCCGAGCGCGGTGGATGGCTTCCCCGACCACATGGGCGCGTTACGTCGAGTACCTGACCGACCGGGCGACCGGCGCAGGCGACAGCGCTCTCATCAACGGTCAGGTTCCGTCAATCGCGGGCATCAACGGCGTGTCCATCCCGGTCATGCCGAACGACCGCATCCTTCTCGCGGACCCGCAGAACTTCATCGTCGTGAACACCAAGGACATCCGTGTTCGCCGAACGACTGAGGGTCGCGAGGCCATCCGCGCCGACAAGCGCTTCTACGCAATCTTCCTTGACGACGATTGCATGATTGAAGAGCAGGACGGCGTCGTGGACGTCTACGGTCTCACCGCCTAAGACATCCATCTAGAAGGCGGGTCGAGCGGTGGCGGGACAGGGCCGCTCGACCCGCTAACTTCATCCGGGGAGACGAGGGACCATGTACGTCCGATTGAACAACCAGACGAAGGGTTCGCTGACCACACAGTTGCCTAGCGGCGCGAAGGTCAGCATCACTCCGGCAGGCATCGAACTGTCCGACGAAGACGCGGCGTGGCTCATCGGGCGCTACGCGAACGTCGTCGAGTATGTCGTCGACACGTTGACCGACGAGCGTCCTGTTTCGCTGCCAGAGCCAGAAGCGCAGCCAGAGCCGGAGCCTGCTCCGACCCCGACTTCCGTACAGCCGGAGACCACGACAGAAGACAGCGGCTCCGGGGCAATCTCCGTCGCCGAACTTACCGAAGGCGGAAGGAAGGGCGCGACGAAGTCGAGCAAGTCGTCCGGACGCCGAACCAAGCGCACTTAGAACGGAGCGGCTAGATGGCGATTGGCGACGACTTCTCGATTGCGGCGAACGGCGACATCCGCCACGTCTCCGGGTCGACGAACTACTCCGTCTTGGAGATGCACCGTTGGTTGCAGGGTCTCGCTGACAACGAGGACTCGGCAGGCAACGACTACATGGACATCACTCGGTTCACGCCGAGCGAGCGTTCGACCGACAACATCATCACGCTTCTCGACTACAGCGGCATCTCGGGTCCGACATACAACCTCGACGACACAGCCATCGAGTTCCTGTACGACGGCAGCATCGAGCAGAGCGGCGGCGACACGCGCTACGCCGGTCTCGTGGTCGTGGGCGCGGTCGAGACGGGCACCGAACTGCAAATCTGGCAGGACGAGGCAATCCTGACGAGCCATTGGTCGACAGGGAAGAACCCCGACGCAGGCGCGTCCATCCTCAACCGCGTCCTCATCAAGACGCGCGAGGGCGGCGCGAACATCGACGGCGGTCGCATCATCGTGTGGGCGAGGGAACTCGGCGACACGTACGGCGAGTTCGCTGTGACGATGGGTCTCGGCAACAACACGGCGGCTATCTTCACGTCGACCGACCTCAACAACCAGACGGCAGAAGCCACCATCGCGACATGGTCTGACGTGACGAACACCGAAGGCTATCAGTTGTACGACATCTCGGACGATGGAGCGGACGAGGCGTGGTACAGCCGATGGGACTACGGCACGCGCTCGGCGGCACAGGTCTACGAGCGAACGAAGTGGCTACAGCGACGCGGCACGGCTTCGACCTTGCACGCGATGAGCGGCGCGCTCTTCCGTGGCATCACGCATCAATGGAACTTCGACGGTCAGACGACGAACTTCACGGAGAACAACATCGTCGTTTGGGGCGTCTACATCACGTTCACGGGTCAGACGACGAACTTCACGCTCGGCGAGTACCTGTCGTTCAGCGGCGGCGCGTACGGCAAACTCATCATGGTCAACGACGCAGGCGCGACCGGCGAGATGGTCGTCATGGTGCAGAACGCGGGGTCCATCACGACTTCCGAGACCATCACGGGTCTCACGTCAGGCGGCGACGGCACGGTCGGCACCGTCACGGACAACACACAGACGGGCGGTTCGGCTCGCATCCTTGCGGTCGACGACAACGGCGCGACCGGAACCATGTGGGTCCAGTTGCTTTCGGGCACGGCTCCCGGCGACAACTACGTCCTCTACGAGCGAGGCTCGGCGGCGACCGACCACGGCGCGGTGCAGGGCACCGTCTCGACCATCACGGTCTCGCCAGAGTTCATCGGCACCTACACCGGCTCCGCATTCATCGGAGCGCGAGGCATCGGCGTCGAACCGACTGACGGCATCGCAGCCGACCAGTTCTTCGAGTTGACGACCGGCGCACTCGTGCAGCCGCCGAACAACCAGACGTTCACCGTGTTCGGTCTCGTGGTCGGGGACCGCGTCCTCGTCACGAACAACAACGCGGGCGCTCCGGACTTCGCGCAGTTGACGTTGAACACGACGCTCTCCGGGGCGACTGTGGGCAGCGTCATCGTCGACGAGGCAATCCCCGCAGACACTCCGTCTTCGGGTTGGCTCCGCGTCGAGACGGACGCAGGGCGCTATCAGCATTGCGTCTACACGTCATGGGCGACGTCGACGTTCACCATCTCGCCGACTGAGGACTTCTCAGGCGACAACGCGACGGCTGGCAACGGCGTCATGATTGGCTACATCGACAAGGCGGCGACAGCCGTCGAAGAGTCGTGGACCGGCACCTACCAGTCGGACCGCACGATGTTCGTGCGAGTGCGCGAGGGAACGTCGGGCACGCCAATCAAGACCTTCGAGACGACAGCGGTCTTCGGTTCCGGTGGCGGTTCGGCTACAGCCATCCGAACGGACGACTACTAGCGGGCGGGGTCCACTCCCCGATGAGAGCAACGACGGTCCGGCCCAGTATCCGGACCGTCGCTTGCTACACGGAGGTCTAGATGGCAGCGTCCACATGGAACCTCGCGAACACGACAGACATCATGCTCGAACCGTCGACGGACGGGAACTTCACGGCGTTCGGCGGCGGTCCTGCGGGTCTCAACAACGAGACCGACTACTTCATCCAAGGGTCGGAGTGCGAGTCGAAGAACGCATGGGCGAGCGCGTATCGCGGGATGATGCACGACGAGGGCGCGGACCTTCCCATCGGGACCGACGAGGTCGCGATGATATGGACCATCTATCACGTTCCGAACGCGCTCACCGACAACGCCGGAGCGGGCGAGACCGGGCACGTCATCCGCGCAGGCTCGGCGGTCGACGCGAACTACTACTACTTCAAGGTCGGCGACAACCTGACGTTGCTCTTCGAGACGTGGGTTCCGTGGGTCGTCAACTGGGATAACTCGCTCGAAAGCGGCACGGTCGGGACGCCAACGGCGACCATCGACCATATCGGCGCGGGATGGGACGTCTCCGCGAACGGTCCGACGAAGGGTTCTCCGGCGGGCATCGACTGTATCCGCGAAGGTCGGTTCGAGTTGCAGTACCGCGACGGCGACGCGACACCGAATGGGCCGAACACGTTTGCGCTCGCGGAAGCGTTCTCCAACGATAACTCGCGCCGATGGGGCGTCTTGGAGTTCATCGCAGGCACGTACCGGATGCAGGGATACCACTCGTTCGGCGACGCGTCGAACCCGGTCTACTTCCAAGACTCGGACGTCGTCCTCTTCATCCGCGACACGCCATACGCTCCGGCGGGCTTCAACCGCATCGAAATCGAGAACGCGTCGACCGACGTCGATTGGGACAACATCATCATCACGGCGTTGGGGACGCAGTCACCGGGGACGTTCGTCGTCACGTCCGGCGCATTCGACGCGGTCAACTGCCAGTTCATCGGCATGGGGACGTTCGACTTCCTGTCAAGTTCGAGTGCGACCGCATGTGTGTTCGCGGGCACGGCTCAGGTCACGGCTCCGGGGACCGACCTGTCGGGGTCGCAGTTCGTCGAGCCTACGGTCGCGGCAGATACGGCGGCGGTCGTGTGGGATACAGCGACCGACACGGACGGACTGCTCGACAACACGTCGTTCGTCTCGCACCCGACCACGGCGCACCACGCCATCGAGTTCTCGACCTTCGCGACCTCGTTCGACCTCGTCGGCATCGCGTTCTCAGGCTTCGGGGCCGAAGGCGCGAACGACGCAGCGCTCTACTTCCCGGACACCGGCTCGGACCGGGCATGGGTCGTCAACCTCATCGGTTGCACCGGGACAATCAACTTCAAGAAGGTCAGGGCGGGCGACACGGTCTCGCTCGTCATCGACCCGGTCACGCTCGCCATCACGGTCGAGAACTCGGCAGGGACAGCCATCTCCGGCGCGCGGGTCATCGCGGAGGTCACGTCGGCGGCGGGCGGATGGCCCTATCAGGAGTCCATCTCCATCGTCCAGACGGCAGGCACGGCGACCGCGACGCACACGGCGCACGGGCTGTCGACGAACGATTGGGTCGTCATCCGTGGGGCGACGCAAGAGGAATACAACGGGGTCCATCAAATCACGGTCACGGGCGTCAACACGTACACGTTCAGCGTCGACAGCGGTGCGACGTCCCCGGCGACCGGCTCCCCGACCGCGACCTTCGCTGTCATCCAAGGCACGACCAACGTCTCCGGCTTCATCTCGGCGACCTACTCGTACACGGCGAACCAACCCGTACGAGTCAGGACGCGCAGCGCGACGACTCCCCCGTACTACAAGCCGGACGTCCGGACCGTTACCATCGACAGCGGAAGCGGTGCGAGTCAGACCATCGCGCTCATCACGGACCAGTAGGGGAGTGGCAATGCACGAGTACAAGGCGAACCGCGCACCGATTGACAGCGACAAGGCGGCGTGTCTCGATTGCGGCAAGCCGCCGAGCGACAGCGAACATTCGACCGTCACCGTGACGCCACCCGGCGACAAGGTCGTCATCCCCGGCAACCCGCCGGAGACAAGGGCGCGCGTCGTTCACATGGAAGACCTCCGCAGGCCGGACGGCACGGCTCCGAAGAACAACGGCGAACTCATCTCCGTCATGAACGCGAACGCGCTCGCGCAGGACAACGCGGACCTCCGCAATCAGGTCTCGGAACTCAAGGCCATGCTCGCGAAGGTCAACCTCGTCTTGACGAGCATCCAGAAACAGCAGCAGGCGATGAGCGTCACCATCGCGCAGACACACGGCGCGACGCAGGACACGAAGACTCGTCTCATGGCGCACATGCGCGACGAGCATGGTCTCCCGTGGCTTGGAGAGTAGAAGGTGATGGATGGCGACGGCGATTGATTGGGGGACGCGGGTTCTCACTATTCCGAAGGCCGACCTGACGCCTGTATCGGGCGAACTCTACGAACTCGACACGGAAGCGTGGCGGCTCGAACTCAAGGCTCTCGAAACGAGCGAGGACGGCATCGTCTTCCCTGACATCCACAGGAACCCGGTCGACTCAGGCATCGTCATCGCGGGCGTGCAGTACGCGCGCTTCATCGAAATCATCAACGGCTTCAAGGTCGAGTTCCAAGTCGACGGGTTGGTCTCACCGGATGACCACTACTCCGTCACGCTCGTCGGCTCGAACAACAACATCTTCGACGAGGGCGTCATCGTCAGGAACTCGGTCGGCGTGAACTCGCAGAACTCAGCGGGTCTCATCAAGGACACGAACGCGGACCTCGCGGCGGACGTGTGGGCGTATCAGATTACGCCGGGGTTCAACGTCGCGGACCTCGTTCGGGGCATCGCGGCGGCGAACCTCGCGAAGTTGTCCGGGGCGGGCGGTTCGACCATCATCATCCGCGACGTCGACGACACGAAGGACGCCATCACGGCGAGCGTCGACGCGGACGGGAACCGCATCTCCCTCGTTCTAGACCTGTCGTGACATGTTCGCACCGCGCTACTTCACCGAACGCTACTGGACCGGGCGCTACTGGCCGCCGGGGGGTGACATCGTCATCGCTCCGCATTACGGCATCGTCACCGTTCGCGACGAGCGGTCGGTCGGCGTGGTCGCGGCACCGGAGCGCGAAGCGTTCATCTCAAGCGACGTCCGGACGGTCTCTGTCGACGCTCGACGGGTTCGGTCTGTATATCTGGCGTCCTCGGACCCGCGTATCGTGGCTGTCGCGGCGCAGGACGGACGGAGAGCGGCGTTTGCGTGGCAGGGGAGGAATGTATCGGTCCAGCCGCAATCTTCCCGCACAGGGCGTCTGGCGGCGTCTGACGGTCGCAGGGCTTCCGTCAGTTCGACAGGACGACGTAGCATGGTCTCGACGCGCGGGCGGCGGGCGACGGTAACGGAGACGACATGAGCGACCTCGAACTCATCTACGGCGAAGACAAGACCCTTGACGTACAGGTCACGGACGAGACGGGCGTTCCCGGCACCGTCGACATCTCGTCGTCGGAGTTCTGGTTCGTCGTCAAGGCCGATTGGCTCGACTCGGACTCGGCGGCGTTGCTCACGAAGACGGTCGGCTCCGGCATCGCCATCGCAGACGGACCGAACGGGCAGGCGACCATCGCCATCGCAGACACGGACTTCGCGGCGTTCGACAACGAGCCACGGCAGTACGTGTGGGGTCTCGCGGAGCGTAACGGCGGGACCGTCTACCGGCTCGACCGGGGGACCATGCTCATCTCACCGGCAGTCCTAGAGGTTCTGACATGACGCTCGTCACGCTACAGGCGGCGCTCGACCGGGTCGGCGTCGAACACGATACGGACGACGCGGCGCGCGTCCTGCTCTTGCTCCGCGCCATCTCCGCAGAGACCGAGCAGAAGGCAGGCCGGACGTGGTCGGCGACGGACTCGTACGTCAACGAGGTCATCGACTCGAAGGGCGTGTCGTCGGTCATCCTGTCGTCCGTCCCGGTCTCGGACCTCCTGTCGGTCAACACGGTCTACGGCGACGGCGAGGACGGCGTCATCGACTATCCGAGCCGTGTCGTGTGGGACGGCGTCACGTCGTACGCGACGGGTCTCGCGGCTCCGGTCGCCATCGGGGACACGAACGTCAAGGTCGACGACGTCGCGGACATCGAGGTCGGACATCACATCCTCATCTCGGACGACGAGGTCCGCTACGTCACGGCGGTCGGCACGGCGGGCGCAGGCGGCACGGGCGTCGACTTCATGCCAGCGGCGCGCTTCGCGAACTCGGCAGGCAGCATCTATCACGTCGCCGGGGCGGACGCGTGGGTTCTCGACGACCCGCGACGCGGCAAGGTCTACGTCAGGGAGGGGCGGCGCTTGCTTCGCTTCATCTACCGCGTAGCAGCGGAGACGGTCCCGTACGACTTGCAGGAAGCCGTCCTCGCGTGGCTCGGCTCATCGTGGGCGGGGCGCGCTCTCAACCCGGCGCTCTCGTCCTACACGACCGGCGACGACTCAGAGTCCTACTCGGTCTCGTCGGCGGAACTCGCAGGCACGGCTCCGCCGGACGCAGCGCGGACCCTGTCGCGCTACTGGCGCAGGGTCCGCAACGGGGTCGTCTAGGTGCTAGGCGCGGAGGTAGTGCGTGGGGTCGTCGAAGATGCGCTCGACGCTCGCGATGACGGCGTCGAAGCCGCGCTCTTCGGGGTACACGCGATGCGAGTGGGGACGACCGTCGCAGTCGAAGCAACGCGGGTACTCGTCCGGGTCGAAGGACGAGCCGTAGAACGTGTGACCCGTGTTGTATCCGATGGTCTCGCCGAGATTGGGCGAAGGGCGGTCTCCGCAGAGCGGGCAATGGTCGATGGCGGAACCCGGCTCGATGTCGGTCACGGTCGCGCCACAAGTGCAGATGAACATTCGTCGTCTCCGTTCGTACTAGGCGTTGGGGAGAGCCGTGACGATGTCGACGCGCATCGCGTCGGCGGTCTCCGGCTGGTTGTCGCGGCGGAGCATCAAGGTCACGACGCGGCGGTCGCGGATGATGACCCAGACCTGATTGCCGTTGCTCTCGGTGCGAGCGTAGAAGTCCTCGTTCGTCGAGCCGACATGCTCAGGGAGCGTGGTCAACTTGACGGCGACGGAGCGACCGGCGGGGCACTTCGAGGCGATGGCGGCGGAAGCGGCGAGAACCTTGCGACCGCTCAGACCGGCGGCGGCGATGCGGGTCATCGCTCGTTCGGTTGCGTGGTTCGTGGGGGCGTTCGTCGTTTCCATGACCGTAATGTATACCCTAGCGTAGACGATGTCAAGCATATTCTCGCCCGTAGTGTTGACACCTGTCACCATCCTACGGTGTCAGATGCGGCGTTGTCAGGGGGCAGTTTGCGATGAGCATCGAAGGTCGACTCAAGGACGTCATCGCCATCGAGCGGAAGACGGCAGGCGCGCAGAACGCGTACGGCGTCGCGGCGGAGACGTGGTCGACGCTGGCCGTCGTCAAGGCGTGGTATCAGCCATCGAGCCGGAAGGAAGGCGTCGAGGACACGTCGGGCGGCTCGCTCCGCGAGGACGGCACGTTCTACATGCTCGACACGGACATCGTCCAGAGCGACCGCATCCGGTACAACGGCGAGGTCTACCGCATCACGGACGTCCATGACCCGGCGGGACGGCGAAGCGACCGCCATCTCGAAGTCATGACCAGCATCACGAGGGTCGTGTGATGGCGGAGCAAGTCGAAGTCGAAATCGACGAGAAGCAATGGCAACTGTTCCGCAAGGCCATCGCGCGCGGGTTCTTCCTCGCAGCGTCGTTCGTCGAGGGCGAGGCGAAGGCTCTCACGCCGGTCTACGGCGACCCGGACCAAGGCGGCATCTACAAGACTCGCGCTCCCGGCTCGAAGCCTATCGGCGGCACGCTCCGGCGGTCCATCCATACGGTCGTCTACATCGACGGAGCGCGGCAGTTCGCGGGTTCGGCACAGCAGAACTCCGGGTCTGACCAGAACCGCGAAGCCGTCCCGAAGTACAGCACGGGGCGCGGCATCGAGGCGTTCGTGGGAACCAACGTGTTCTACGCGTTGTTCGTCCACGACGGGACTGTCAAGATGACGGAGCGTCCGTTCCTCCGAACGGCGTTCGACAACTCATCGGACCAGTTGGTCCGGTACATCGCGGAGGGGTTCCGACAGACGTTCGGGACGAACCCATAGAGCGGAGGGCATCAATGCCATACATCGCGAAGAACACGACGGGCGGCGACATCGCCATCCGGACAGAAGAGGGCAAGCGCATCGTCGCGGACGGGGAGGTCTTGACGGACATCTCGAAGAGCATTGCGATGCAGGCGCGGAGTCGCGGGTTCGAGGTCGAGTGGGTCCAGAACCCCGAAGACATCGCTCCGCAAGTGGCCGACGTCATCAAGGCGAAGGAAGAGGTCGTCGAGGCGAAGGACGAGAAGCCGAAGCGGAAGGCGACCGTCACGGTCAGCGAGGACTAGATGAACGACCCGTTCGGGACAATCCTGCTCGCCATCCGCAACGACGCGACGGTCGCGGGCATCGTCGGGGACACGTCGGCGAAGGTCACGTCGAAAGCGGCGCAACCTCCGTCCGTCCGTCTCCGCAATCAGGGCACGTCCCGGACGCCGTTCGGACCCAACTCGAACCGGGTCGGGGTCCATCTCTTCCGTGCCATCGCGCAATGCTACGGATTGGAGGACGACCCGAACGGAGAACTCATCGCGTCGCAACTCGCGCGGGCTGTCGCCGATGCAATCCACGGCATCGGGGCGGTCAGGGGAACGGGAACCAACCTCATCCTCCGGGCGTGGACGCCGGACATCAACGAGATTGTGCGTGACCCGGACACGGATTGGCCTTACCATACGGTTCGGATAGAGGCTTACGCGGCGGACTAATCCGCTACGTCAGAGCGGTCCGGGTCATACGGGTTCGGACAGAGCGAAAGGAATAGGGACATGGGCGTCACGGTTCTCGCAGAGAACTACATCATCGGGCCAGCGAGCATCCTGTACAGGGACGTAGCGGCGACTGGCGACTGGACGGACCTCGGAGCGACGCTTGACGACGCAGTCATGCGTATCGTCTCGGAGTGGTTCGTCCCTGACAACATCACGGGTCTCAAGGCTCCCGTCGTCGGGCTTGACGTGCAGCGTCGTCTGAACGCGGAGTTCGAGTTCACGCTTCCCGACTTCGTCGGCGGGAACATGGAGGTCGTCTTCCCCGGCGCACGCGTCACAGCGGCGGTCTTCAACGACACGGTCTCGACCCCGTTCACGTCGACCATCGCGGTCGCAGACGTCGAGGCGGGCGCGCAGAGCATCGAAGTCCTCGCGGTCACGAACCTCGCGGTCGGCGACTACATCCGCATCGGCTCCGGCGCGGGCGTCCTCGTCGAGTATCGTCAGGTCACGAACATCGCGGCGAACGTCATCTCGTTCCGCGACCCCCTGCTCTTCCCTCACGCCATCGGCGAGGACGCGGTCGAGACGGACGGCGACTACCGCTCGGTCTACGAGGCGTCGCTGTACTCGCGGATGCCCACGTCCGCCTACAAGGAATGGGCGATGCGGATGAGCAATGGCAACGGCTACAGCGAACTCCGGCTCCCTCGCGGTCTCTCGACCACGGAGACGGCGGAGGTCACGGTCGGCGACAACTCGCTCTCCGGTATCCGGGTCATGGTCAGCGGGCGCGGCGATGGGCCGAACCCCAACACGTCGCCTTACCAACTCATCATCAACGAGTCCCCCGGTCCGGCCTAATCCGTGACCATCGAGGTTCGGACGGAGAACGATGCGGAAGCCGGTATCGTTCAAGTTCGGATGGGCGGGGAGTGGTTCTCGCTCCCCGTCCTGACAATCGAACAGTCCGAAGAATGGCAGGCGGGTGTTGGTGCGGAGATTGCGTCGCTCGACGACGGGCTGGACCCGGAGCAGGAAGCGGCGGAGTCAATCACCACAGTCCTGAGACAAGGTTCTCTCGCGATGCGGCGCATCGTCGTCGCGTACGACCGGACCGAAGTGCTAGGCGGGGAGGGAAGCATCCGTCAGCACATGACACAGCGGGAACTATGGGAGGCGACCGAGCGCATTCTCGATGCAGAGTTCCCTTTCGACACGACGGCAAAGCGTTCGGTGGCCGAGATGTTTGGGCTACCGCTAAGAGCGTTGGAGATAGTGACGCAGGCAGTAACGGAGGAAGCGTCACGACGGGCGAAATATCCGAATGGTGTCTCGCCTATTGGGGCATCTCCTACACCGTCATCCGACGCGAATGGACGCGAGAACAACTCGCAATCCGCTGGACCTACGGACAGCGGCGCATCAAGGAAGAGACGCAGGCGAACCTAATCAATCAGGAGGTCGCAACCATGCACGGCGTAGCGCGCGTCATGGTCAAGGACTACGGTCAGAAGCGACATCGGGATGTCATGCGCCTGCTCCGCTCCAACGAACGCACGAAGCCGAAGGTCGACTACTCGAAGGAATGGCAGCGGCTCGTTCACGACTCCGAGACGAAGTTCGGGGTCAAGGTCCAAAGGGTCAACTAGATGGCATCACTAGGCGACGTCTTCCTTCGACTGCGGTCTGACGACAGTCAGTACCGGAAGGAAGTCGTCGAGCAGGGCAAACAAGCGGGCACGAAGGCGGGCGACGCAGCCGGGGAGACGATGTCGCAGCGCATCGGCTCGCAGTTGAAGAAGCATTCGACGCTCATCGCCACGTCGGCAGGCGCGGCGTTGGGCACGTTCGTCGCGGGCGCGGCTCAGGACTTCGCGAAGTTCGAGCAGCAGATGAACGAGGTCCGGACCCTGCTCCCGGACATCACGGACTCCGCGTTCAAGGACATGCAGAACGACGTCAAGGACTTCTCGAACGAGTTTGGGAAGTTGCCGGAGGACGTCATCCCGGCGCTCTATCAGTCCATCTCGGCAGGCGTCGAGCAGGGCAACGTCTTCGACTTCCTCGAAGTGGCGAACCAAGCGGCGGTCGGCGGCGTCACGGACTTGGAGACGGCGGTCGACGGTCTCACGTCGGCGACGAACGCGTGGGGCACAGAGAACCTGTCCGCAGAGCAAGCGGCGGACTCGATGTTCACGGCGGTCAGGCTCGGCAAGACGACCTTCGGCGAACTGTCGGACTTCATGTTCCAAGTGGGACCGCTCGCAGCGGCGCTCGGCGTGGACTTCGACGAGGTCAACGCAGCCATCGCGACCCTGACGGCGCAGGGCACTCCGACACGCGTCGCCACGACGCAGATGAAGCAAGCGCTCTCGGACCTGTCGCGCGAAGGCTCGAAGACGGACAAGGCATTCAAGGACATCGCGGGGCAGTCGTTCCCCGCGTTCATCGAGCAAGGCGGCGGACTCGAAGGTGCGCTCATCCTCATCGAAGAGGCAGCGGCGAAGAACGGCAAGACGATGCTCGACCTGTTCGGCTCCATCGAGGGCGGGCAGGCCATCCTCGGTCTGACGGGCGAGAACTTCGAGTCGTTCGGCGAGAACCTTGACGAGTTCGAGAACAAGACGGGCGCGGCAACCAAGGCGTTCGAGACGATGGACCAAGGCGTGCAGGCGACGGCGAACCGCATCGCGGCGCGGCTCAAGACGTTCGCAATCGGCATCGGCGAGTACCTTGCGCCTGTCGGTCCCATCCTGACGGCGTTCGGTTCGACCATCGGCAAGGCTCTCGGCGGGGCGTTCGGCGCAGGCTTCGGCTTCCTCGTGACTCGCATCCCCGCTCTCATGGCTCCGGTGTTGGCGAAGATAACGGCGACCGTCACAGCGTCGGCGTTCGGTCAGACGTTGCTCAACAACATGGGGCACCCGTCGTTCCTCAATCGTCTCCGTGGTCTCGGCGGCGGTTGGGGCAAGGCACTCGGCATCGGCGCGGTCGCTGTCCTCGGCACCATCATCGCGGCGGAACTGGCGAAACTCAACGAGGTCATCGCGGCGAACCGTGAGCAGCAGCAGGCAATCACGGCGGCGCAACAGGAGATGCTCGACGAGGGGCTGTCGCGCGAAGAGGCGCAGGAGCAGTTGGACAACCTCCGCTCGGTGCGCGAAGGACTCGAAGGCGCGGCGGGCGCGGTGTACGACCTGTCGGCGGCGACCGAAGGCATCGCGGGCGTCGGCAACCTCATGGACTTCCTCGCAGGCGGCGAGGACGTCGCGACGTTCAACCAAGACCGCATCCGGGCGCTCGAAGAATATCTCGCGTCCGACCTTCCGGAGACCTTGCAGGGGTCGGCGAAGGAAGGCGGCGAGAAGGTCGCAGAAGCCGTCGCGGAGGGCGTCGAAGAGCAGGAAGAGAACATCGCGGCAATCACCGAAGACCTCATCGCGCGAGGCATCCTTGCTCCGCTCGAAGACGGGACTCCGGCGGTCACGCAGACGCTCGACGAAATCCTCGAAGACGGCGCGCGTGCCATCGAGGCGGGGGAGCGTCGCCTGACGGACGTCTTCGCTGGACTCGGCGAGGACGGCGCGATTGCGATGCGCGATGCCATCCGGGGCAAGACGCCAATCGCCGAAGCGTTCGAGTCGTTCCCCGAAGAGATGCGGACGGCGATGGCCGACCTCGTCCCCGTCGTCAAGGAACAGATGAGGACGGCTCGACGCGAGGCGCGGCACGAAGCATCGCTCATGGGCGTCTCGTTCCGCGAGGGCATCAAGCAATCGAAGAGCGTCGTCAAGAATGCGATGGAAGACCTCAAGTGGGCGATGCTCAACCCCATCAAGGGCGTCAAGGCGGTCATGAAGATTGAGGGCGCGTTGCAGTCGAAGCAACTCCGCAACGGTCTTCGCTCAGGCGACCCGTTCATCCGGGCGCAGGCTCTCCGGACGCGCGCTCAGTTGGTCGAAGAGTGGGAAGCGATGACCGGCGAGGCGTGGGACCACGGCAAGTCGACGTCTGAGAACATCGGCAAGGGCATCAAGGCGCGACGGCGTCAGGCTCGACGCGAGGCACGCAAGACGAAGAACGCGGTCACGGAAGAGACGGCGGCGGCGGCGGAGCAGCAGGAAGAGACCGGCGTCTCCATCGTCGACAACCTCATCTCTGGCATCCGCTCGATGATGGAGAACTTGCGGAACATCGCGGGGCGCATCGGCGAAATCATCTCGAACAACACGAAGCCGGGGTCGCCGACGAAGGAAGGTCCGCTCTCGAAGGAAGGCGGTCTCGAAGTATGGGGTCGCGCACTCGCGGAAGACTTCGGGAAGGGTCTCTCGTCTGGCCGTTGGGACGCAGCATCGGCGCTCGGTCTGCGCTCGTTCAACCAGCGGAGCGCGGACCTGTCGACAGCGGCGACCATGCGTCCCGGCGACAGGCCGGGGGGCGACACGACCATCAACCTCGAAACACACGGACTTCCCATGCGGGCTAAGACACCGCAGGAGGTCGCACAGCAACTCCGGCGGGCGGCGCGCATGGGCGTCATCACTCCGAAGCGACCACGGGGGGTCTTCGCAGAATGACGTCACCGGCAATCGGCGGTCTTCATCTCCCGGTGTTGGAGTGGAACTCGAACGCGCTACAGGCGACGTCGTCGGGCGAGATTGTCCTTGCGACATGGGTCGTCCGGGGTCTCGACGATACGTGGGAGGTTCGCGGCGAGGACACGGTCATCCCGTCCGCTCATGGGCGCACGGCGCGCGACCGCAAGCGCGACTACCTCATCATCGAGGTCAACGGCTTCGTGACCGGGCAGGGCGCGTCTCCGGCGCTCCAACTGGCAGACGTCCGCTCTCGCATCCAAACCCTCCGGGGCGTCTTCGACCCGACGCAGTCACCGGGCGACCTCGTCGTCCGCTACGAGGACGGGGACAACGGCACCATCTCGTGTCGTCCGGTCAACCTCATCTGGTTCGAGTATCCGGACCCGGTCTACCGTCCGTTCTCCGGCGAGTTCATGGCGGTCGGGGCGGATTGGGTCAAGGCGACGCCGTAGATGGCTTCTCTCGTCTTCAACGTCCACTCCCGCTCGAACCCCAATGCGGCACCGTTGGGGACGCTCACGGACGTCTCAGACAAGCAACTCGGCATCGAGGACAACGCGGTCGGCAACGGCGGGTTCAACATCCATCCGGACTCGGCGCAGATTGGCCTAATCACGAACGGCAACTACGTCAAGGCGTACCGGGACAGCGTCTCGGCGGCGAACCTTCTCGGCGGGTTCTGGATTGAGTCAGGCGGCGATACGTTGCTCGCGGACACGGAAGCGGGCGGGCAGAACTGGCAGCGCGGCGGGCGCGGTCCCATCGCCATTCTCGAAGAGGCTATCGTCTGGCACAAGGCGACCTCCGGGACAGAGAAGAACATCGAGCGGGCGAAGAACCGTTGGGTCTGGAAGAACGCTCACCCGGCGCGCGTCCTCGTGCGGTTGCTCGAAGAGGCGAAGGCACGGAACACGCTCCCCGGCGTGTCGTGGGACTTCTCTCGCACGCGTGACAGCGACAACGTCAAGTGGTCATCTGCCAACTTCGACAGGTTCGAGGTTCCCATCGGCGCGAACTTGCTCGACGTCGTCGGCGTCCTTCGGGACAACGACCTGTGGGTCTACATGGACGCGAACCTCGTTCTCCATGCGTACGACAACGAGAAGGACAACGACCTGTCGGGGAGCATCGACATCGAGGAAGGTGTCAACATCCGGGAGACCAGCGAGCGGACCATCGCAGGCTCGACGGCGCGCTCCCACGTCCTCGTGCAAGGGAACAACGAAGACGAGAAGTCGCGCTACGCGTACGCGGGCGACGCGACCGTCCGGTCTCAGATTGGGCGACGCAAGGAAGGCTACTTCGAGTATCCGCGAACGTCGACGAAGGCCATCCTCCGGCGTGTGGCGCGGCGCAAGATACGGAAGTGGAAGAAACAGTTTGACGGTCCGTTCACGCTCGGCGTCATCGACACGGTCGGTCAGGTTCCGGGCATCGACTTCACGGTCGGCGACGAGGTCAACGTCAACATTCCCGGCGCGTACAACAACTCGACGGAGCGCGTCATCGGCATCACGTTCGTCGAGCGCGACAACGGCGAGTACGACAGCATCGTCGACTTCGGAGACTTCGCGCACGACGCGAACGGGAACTACATGGGCGGCGACTCGTCCGGCTTGAACCCGTGCGGTTGCGGCGGGAAGAAACCGGGCGGCGGGTTCGGCGGCGGCGGCGGCGGGACACCGCCACCATCGGTCCCCGGCACGACCCCCGTCCGCGAGGGCACGTACTTCCTCGATGACTTCAACCGCACGTCGAGCGACGTCGGCTATCAGTTCGAGGTCGGCACGTCCATCCCGACCGAACCGCTCTACGGCATCTCCGCTCTGACGAAGCAACTCCACGAAATCCCGGTCCCGTCCGGCGGGGCTGTGGATGACGTCAAGTTCATCTTCTCGGACTTCACGTCGCAGAACGACGGCTTGACGCCAAGCATCTCGTACTCTCCGCTCGTCGGCTACGCGCCACGCGTCCTCGGTCAGTCGGAGACGAAGGTCGCGGACGCGCTGGCAGATGACATCGACATCGCCATCCCGGACGGCGCTCGCGAGGGCGACATCCTGCTCGTGTGGATTGTTCACTACCGGGGGACGGTCGGCGGCGACTACGGCGCTCCCGGCAACTATTGGGATTGGTCGCCAGCAGACTCGGCCTACGTCAACTCCGGTTCGTCTCACGGCGGAACGCCTGCCGGTTACGCGACGATGGTCGGCATCCGTCTCGATGCGACGAACATGGCGGCGCTCGGCATCACCGGGTTGCAGGACGACACGGTCAACACGGGCGACGCAAGCAACGCGGCGAGCGCTCGGCAGGACCAGTCATGGGCTATCGCGTGGCTCGTGCGAGACGTCGCGGACATGGTCACGGACGGCATCTACGGATGGAACGGCTCCCCGACCACGAGCGCGCTCATCGGCTCGCTCAACCCGACGTCCGGATGGTTCGACTACAACAGCGGGGACATGACCCTGTTCTTCTCGGCGGCGGCGGCGGACGGAGCCATCTCCGGCGAACACAACGAGTACAACGAACTCTACTCGGACACCGAACTCAACATCGACGGCGCAGGCAACGACGCGGGCACCATCGTCTCGGCTCGTTGGGACGACGCGACCACGCAGGCACCTACGCCGAACCGGACGTTCCCCGGTTCCCTACAGGTGCAGACCATCTTCGCCCTTCGCGCGGGTCCGGGATGGACCGGGTTCGAGGGGCACACGAACATCTCGCACGCTCCCACGATGCACCGCTTCCGGACGCTCGACGGGAGCGAGCCGGACGTCGACTACGTCCACGTCTTGTTGAATGAACCAGCGGCGGTCGGATACGACAAGGAAGCCAACGTCGGCTACGCGACGGGACTGCTCATCAACCCCGGCAGTTACATCGAGGGGACCGACCTGTTGCACGGCGGGACGGACCAACCGTACTTCCCGGACATGGTCGGTCCTTCGCCGGACAACGGAGACTTCGTCTACTTCGGCTATGTGTCGGTCGGCGGCGCGGGAGACGAGTTCCTGAACGGCGACATCGGGACGTGGGACTTCACGACGCTCGACTTCTCAGGCTCGCCGAACGGGTTTCAGACGGTCAAGTTGGTCGGCACTCGCGAAGACGACCTCAATCCGCACGGTCTCTTCGCGTACAGGAGTTCGAGCAATCAGTTCGAGTTCAACTTCATCACGCGTTGGGCTGTCTCCGCTTCGACGAACGCCACGGACGAGGACACGTCGACCATCTCGACCGGGGCGAACGGCGGCGGGTTGTTGGAGAACAACTATGTCCTCAACAGCGACGGCGGACTCGGCACCATCCTGACGAGCGGTCAGAACGGCGGTTCACCGTGGCCGGGGGGCAACCCGTGGTCGTTCCTGACAGGGCCGGTCGGCGACCTGACAGAGTTCGGGTTGGATGGAGACTATCTGTTCGCTCAGGGGGACAACACGGTCGGCGGCGGCTTCGCGTCGTTCTACGTGTTCGGCGATGAGCGGGTCTTGCCATTCTCGGCGGACTCGTGGGAGATGGAACTCCGGTATCGGCAGACGGGCAAGACGCTTCCATCATTGGACGGGACGCTTCACCGATTGAGCGGGTCTTGGCAGTATCCGTACATGTCCTTCTCGGTCGAGTTCGGTTCATCTACACCGAACGGCGTCAAGGTCCAGTCCGGCGTCTCCCCGGCGACGAATGACATCCTGACGAAGACGGTCGCTGGCACGGGCAACTGGGGTCGCGTCAAGTGGCGCAAGGAAGGTCTCCGTCACTTCCTCAAGGAATGGGCCGAGAGCGGGTCGGAACCGTCTTGGCAAGTGGCCGACGACATCCTCCCGTCCGCGCTCGACGAGTCGGCGGAGACGTACGACTCTCAGGACCGCTTCACGCTCGACTTCATCGTCGGTTGCTCCGGCGTCGCAGACGTCCGCCTAGAGGTCGATTGGGTCAAGGTCACGACGGTCGCGGAGGGCGGCTCGCTCGTCATCGAGAAGTTGGTCGCGCGCGGCGACGGCTCGACAACCAAGTTCTTCCTCGGCTCGTCCTTCAAGGAAGGAACGCTCATCGTCGCGGTCGACGGGAACCGTACGACCCCTGTCGAATGGGACGCCGAAGAGGGATGGTTCCGGCTGGACCGGGCACCGTACGGCGACCCGGCAGACGAGACGGGGTCTAGCCTCGTCACGGCGAACTACGAGAAGGCGTAGGCCATGACGGACGCATACGACATCACATGGGCGGCAGGCTCGACCGTTGGCGGGCGGCGGAAGAACAAGTGGGACGCGACGGTCGCTCCGACTGCCGCAGACGACTCGGCGGACGGCTTCGAGATTGGCTCCCTGTGGGTCGACGTCAACAACGACGACGTCTACATGTGCGTCAACGACACAGCGGCGGCGGCGGTCTGGCGTCATCTGAACGCGGGCGTCTCTGACCACGGCGGATTGACGGGACTCGGCGACGACGACCATCCGCAGTACATCAAGGACTCGGAGTTCACGGCGACCGGCGATGTCCTCGTCGGGACCGGGGCGGGGACGTTCGTCGCGCGCCAGAACAACGACAACGCATCGACGGCTCCGACCGCATCCGACGACAACACGGCGGGCTACGCCATCGGTTCTCGTTGGCTCGACACGACGAACGACAAGGAATACGTCGCGACCGACGTCTCGACCGGCGCGGCTACGTGGGTCGACCTGACGACCGGGGCGGGCGGCGGCGCTCCCACGGACGCCGATTACCTCGTGGGCACGGCGAACGGCTCCCTGTCGGCAGAGATTGTGGTCGGCACCACTCCCGGAGGGGAACTCGGCGGGACATGGGCTTCCCCCACGGTCGACAGCGTCCACTCAGGCAGCGCTCACCACTCGCAGAGCCACGTTCTCGACGGAGGGGACCACACGGTATCCGGACTGACGCCGGGGCACGTCCTGACGGCTCTGACGGCGTCGACGTTCGGCTTCGCAGCGGCTCCGGCGGGAACCCCGGCTTCGACGGTCACGGACGAGACGACCTTCGGCATCTCCCCGGCGGTCGGCACGGACTCAGAGTACGCGCGGCAGGACCACACGCACGGCTCTCCCACGAACCCCGTAACGGCCCATGAGGCGGCGGGAGACCCGCATCCGGGGTATCTGACGCCTGCGGAGGGGAACGCGGCGTACGAGCCGTTGGGCGCGGTCTCGACGCACGAGGGACTGTCCGACCCGCACACGGGCTATCGGTTGGAGAGCGCGGACCACTCGCACGCATCGACGGGACTCGAAGGCGGACTCGTTTCGCATGACGTCCTGACGAACGTCTCGGCGGACGACCATCACAACCAAGCGCACGCGTTCGACGGCGCGGACCACACGGGCTTGACCATCACGTCCCTCGCGACGGGAGACTTGCTCCGGTACAGCGGGACGGCATGGGTCAACTATCCGGACTCGAACTACGCGGCGAGCGGTCACACGCACGCCTACGCGCCAGACGACGCGGACTATCTCGTCGGCACGGCGAACGGCGGGTTGTCGGCGGAGATTGTCGTCGGCACGGCACCGGGCGGCGAACTCGGCGGCACATGGGCGAGTCCAACGGTCGACACGACGCACGCAGGCTCGGCGCACCACAGCGAGTCTCACGTCGTCAACTCCACGGGTCCACACGCGGAGAGCGGTCTGACCATCGGTCACGTCCTCCGGGCGTCGGCGGCGGACGCGTTCTCGTTCGCGGCGTTGCAGGCGTCGGACATTCCGGCGCTCGACTACGCGCCATCCGACGTCGACTATCTCGTGGGGACCGCGTCAGGCGGTCTCTCCGCTGAGATTGTGGTCGGAACGGCACCGGGGGGCGAACTGGGAGGAACGTGGGCGTCTCCGACCGTTGACAGCGTCCACAGCGGAAGCGCGCATCACGCGCAGAGCCACGTCCTCGCGACAGGCACGGCGCTCGGACCGGACCACACAATCAGCGGCGCGGCGGCGGGCGAAGTCCTCCGGGCGCTGTCGGCGACGACGGCAGCGTTCGACGTCCTGCAACATGGCGACCTTGGCGGCGTCGGCACGGACGACCATCACAGCCAGAGCCACGACCACAGCGCAGCGGGCGACGGGACGACGCTCTCCCCGGCGACGCTCAACCTCCCGTCGACCACGACTCCCGCGCAGACGACGGAGGGTCAGGTCGTATGGGACAGCGACGGCGACTTCCTGACGGTCGGCGACGGCACAGGGCGCAAGGACTTCGGGTATCTCGGCACGACGAACCCGGTCACACAGAACTACTCTGACGCAGCGGCTCCGGGTTCCTCCGTCGAAGTCGCGCGCATCGACCACGTCCACGGGATGCCAGCGGCAGGAAGCGGCGCACCCGATGACGCGGATTATCTGGTCGGCACGTCCAATGCGGGCTTGTCCGCAGAGATTGTCGTTGGGACAACCCCCGGCGGCGAACTCGGCGGGACTTGGGCGTCGCCGACCGTTGACTCGGTCCACTCCGGTTCGGCGCACCACGCGCAGAGCCACGACCACAGCAGCGCGTCGGACGGAAGCACGCTCGACCCGGCTATCCTGCTCTTGCCACCCGGACCGTTGCTCACGAGCGGCACGAACGGTCAGTTGCTCAACGACGGGACCGGCGTCCTGACGTTGGCAGACGGCAGTCTCTCAGGCGGCTACAAGCACTATCCGTTCCTGAACAGCACGCCTAGCACGCAAGCGTTCGGCGACAGCGCGGACGCGGGCACGCCAGCGACAGCGGGCTTCGCGAGTGCGGACCACAAGCACGCGTTCCCCGCGCAGTCAGCCATCGACCACGGGTCCATCACGGGACTCGGCGACGACGACCACACGCAGTACCTTCTCGTGTCCGGCACGCGCGCCATGTCGGGCAATCTCGACGTCGGCGGCAACAGCATCATCTCGTCCTCCGGCTTCCCGGCTCTCGGCGAATGGGGACTCGACGCCGGTCACGGTTGGTCGGTCTACGCGTCCTACATCTCGCAGCAGTTCGGCTCGGCGGCTCCGGCGGTCGGTCCGTACATGGACGCGTACCGCTACGGGGCGAGCGGCGTGGTCGCTCCGAGCGATGCTCGCATCTGGCAAGTCGAAGGCTACGTGTACGACGGCACGTCCAGCCTCGACACGGCGACCATCATCTTCCGCGTGGACGGAGCCATCGCGACGGATGACGCTCCGACCGACATCATCTTCGCGACCGGCATCGGCGTCGGCGGCGCAGGCGGCGACGGATGGGACGAGCGTTGGCGCATCGCCAGCGATGGCGACCTCGAACCGATGTCAGACAGCGCGTACGACATCGGGACGTCGGCAATCAGGGTCGCGACGGGCTACGCGGACATCTGGGATGGCGCACAGGTTCACACGCCGCACCTGACGCAAGTCGTCGTATCAGACACGCTCTTCCCGCTCTTCGAGGCGCGCAGCGCGGACGCTGGACCGGGCGCGAAGGACGACAACGACGTTCTCTTCCGCCACGACATCTACGGTCACGACGGGACGGGTTACATCATCGGCGCGCAGATGACGGCGCGCGTCGACGGCACGGTCGGCACGAACGTCATGCCGTCCGAGATGGTCTTCGGCATCAACACAGGCGGCGCGGCTATCTCGGAAGAGGTCACGTTCCGTCCAGACTCGACCGGATGGGCCGATGCGACCATCGCTCCGGGCGTCAACTACGGCGTCTCGCTCGGCGATGCGACGCATCAATGGGGACAGGCGTGGCTCTACGAGGGTCAAATCGGGGAACTCTACGTTTCCGCTATCTCGGAGTTCCGGTCCAACCTCGATGTCTACAAGCAAGCCGACTTCGGCACCGGGGCGTTGCAGTTCTACCGGGCACGAGACAACGCGGGCAGCGAAGAACTCGTGCAGAACAACGACACCCTCGCGTCCATCTACATGGCGGGATACGACGGCGACCAGTATCTCGGCGCAGCCGAAATCAGGGCCGACGTCGACGGCACGGCGGCGGACAACGTCATGTACGGCGAACTCATCTTCTCGACGAACAACGGCGGGACAGCAGCGACCGACCGTTGGCGCATCTCGGCGGCGGGCAACCTCGAACCGATGCTGGCGTTCACGACGGTCGGGGCGTGGGACGAGCCGGTCGGGGACTTCTATGCGGAATACACATATACCCTGCGCTCGGCGTTCGGCGCGAGCATCGAGTATTACCAGACGGCGGACAACGTCGACAACGACTTTCTCGGCTTCCTGTCGATGCACGGGCAGACGACGGGCGGCGGCTTCTCGCAGGGCGCGCTCATCTTCACCCGCGTCGACGGAACGGTGTCGGCTGGCGTCCTGCCGACCGAAATCGTCTTCTCGAACAATCTCGGTTCCGGGACGAGCGCGACGAACATCTGGCGGTTCGCTCCATCTGGCGCGTTCGAGCCGATGGCGGACTCGCTTTACAACATCGGCACGGCGAGCGTCCGTCCGGCGACCATCTACGCGGACAACCTCAACTCGGCAGGTGACATCACAATCGGCGCGGACGTTATCACCGAAGCCGAATGGACCGACCTGACGGACGGCGGCGAGACGACGTTGCACACGCATCCGGGCGGGGGCAGCGGCGCTCCGGTCGGAGCGGACTATCTCGTGGGGACAGCAGACGGCACCCTGACGAACGAGATTGTCGTGGGCACGTCTCCCGGCGGAGAACTTGGCGGGACGTGGGCATCTCCGACCATCGACACGACGCACAGCGGTTCATCTCACGCGAACATTCCGACGCAGACGGGCGCGCTCAACATGGGCACGAACGACATCACCGGAGTCGGCGACATCACGATGGTCGGCGACATCGACGGCGAGGGCTTCGGTCCGTACTTCCACCATCCGACGACACGCGTCGGCATCACGCTCGAACGAGAGTCGACCGTCGTCGCAGACGGCGAGGTCGGCAACTTGCTCTTCTACGGCAACGGCTGGCCGATGGGAGCCATCCGGGGCTACGCTCGTGTCAACGCTCCGGCGTCCGGCGACTCTCCCGGCGCGCTCGTGTTCGAGACCACGCCGGACGGCTCGTCGACGTCGGTCCAGCGCTGGCAGATTGACCATACCGGCGCTTGGCTTCCCATCACCGACTCGACCGTCGACATCGGGTCATCTTCGGTCAGGGTCGCGACGGGCTACTTCGACAACCTGAACTCCGCTGGCGACATCACCATCGGCGCGCAGACCATCTCGGCGGCGGATTGGCTCGACCTGACGGACGGCGGGGCGACGACGCTCCACTCGCACGCGGGCGGCGGCGGCGCTCCGACGACGGTCGACTATCTCGTCGGCACAGCGGACGGGACGCTCTCGAACGAGATTGTCGTGGGCACGACGCCGAACGGCGAACTCGGCGGGACGTGGGGAGCCATCACGGTCGACGCGACGCATTCCGGTTCGTCTCACGCGGCGCTCCCGACGCAGACGGCGACGCTCGACATGGGCGGCAACGACATCATCTCGGACGGCGTCACCGCTGGCGCTCTCGGCGAGTGGGGCACGGACACAGGCCATTCGTGGGCTGTCTACGCGTCATACATCTCCATGCAGGGCAACTATGCGGCACCGGGCGTCTCGCCTTACATGGACTCGTACCGCTACGGGACCGCTGGCGCGACGGTCGCGGACGACTACTTCCTGTGGCAAGTCGAGAACTACGGATACGACGGGACGTCCAGCATCGACGGCGCAACCATCTTCTCGCGCATCGACGGAACGGTCTCGACGGGCGTTCTCCCGACCGAGATTGTGTTCGGGACGAGCCTGACGAACGGATGGGTCGAGCGCTGGCGTATCTCCCCGGCGGGCGACTTCGCTCCGATAACGGCTGGCGCACCCGGCGCAGGCTACGCCGTGGGCGAGTGGGCGTTGCCGGTCCGGGACGTCTACGTCGGCGACTTCATCGCGCTCAGGGCGGAGCGAGATACCGGGCCGAACAACATCGAGTTCTATCGTGGTCGAGCGAGCGGGACCATCGTCGCGGACGACGACATCCTCGGCTACATCGGGTTCTACGCCAACGACGGCGCAGAAGGCGGCGTCATGGGGGCGCGCATCGCGGCAGTCGTCGACGAGGCGACCCCGGCGAACGATGACGTCCCGACCGAACTCGTCTTCTCGACGACCAACGCAGGCACGGTCCCGACCGACCGTTGGCGCATCTCCCCGGCAGGGGCGCTCTCTCCCATCGCGGACTCGACGTACGACATCGGCGAGTCGTCCTTCGCGGGCAACAAGCACGTCAACGCGCTCTACGTCGACACCATCTATGTGACGGACATCACGAAGGATGCAATCAACGGGGCGGTCGACTCAATCACGGTCAACACGCTCTCGTCGTCGTCGTCCTCGTTCATCGACATCCTGTCGGCAAGCGGCATCTACTTCGGGACGAACGGCGTCGGCACCACGTACAACTACGAGTTCCTTGGCGGCAACGCGGACATGCGGGGTCCGTCCGGGTCGGAACTGTCGCTCTACCGCGACGACCCGACGACGCTCGACACGAACCAACTCGGAGCCATCTACTTCGGCGGATGGGACACGGGTTCGACGGAACGCCGGACGGCGAGCATCCGGGCGAACGCGGCGCAGGACTTCGGTCTCAACACGAACCTCGGAACCGAACTGACGTTCGCGGTCACGCTGACAGGCGGCAACACGCCTACGGACGTGTGGCAAATCGAGGCGGACGGCGACCTCATGCCGTTGCTCAACGCCACGTACGACATCGGCTCGTTCTCGCAGAAGCCAGCGGCGGTCTACGGCGTCCTCGGTTCGTTCACGAGCCTCGATGTCTACGAGACGGGCGGAGGGACAGCGGGCTTCGACTTCGGTCGAACGGACCTGACGACCGACGCAGAGACGCTTGCAATCATCAACTTCCGTGGCTCAGACGACGGTTCTGGGGTACAGGTCGGCGCGACCATGTACGCGCGGGCGACGGAGGACTGGACGTCGACGGCGCACGGCACGTCTATCTCGTTCCAAACGACGCCGAACGGCGGGACGTCGCAGTTCACACGCTGGCGCATCGACCAGAACGGCGCGCTCTGGCCGTTCACCGACTCGCTCTATGACATCGGGCTGTCGACCAACCGGGTCAACCAAATCTACACGGACGGCATCGACACGGGCGGCAACATCGTCCCGGAGACGGCGGGCGGTCCGAGCATCGGCGCGTGGACTAACGAGTTCAACACGTTCTACTCGAACTACCACGAACTCGCGGTCCGCGACAACGTCTCGTTCCCGCAAGAGAAGTTGAACCGGACGCGCGCGTCATCCGCCATCGTGCAGGACGGCGATTGGCTCGGTCGCATCCTGTTCACCGGGCGGGACACGACGACGCAGCGCGACGCGGCAGCCATCCGGGCGGCGGTCGACGGGACACCGGGCGCGTCGGACATGCCGGGAGAACTCGTCTTCTCGACGACGCCGGACGGCTCCGCGACGTTGACCGACCGATGGCGCATCTCGGCGCAGGGTCACTTGGAGTCGGCGACGGCGGCGAACTACGGCATCTACGGCAAGCCGCCGAACGTCGTCACCTACACGTCGGGGTCTGGCAACTGGACGAAGCCGACCAACCCGACACCGACCTACATCGTGGTCGAAGTTCAGGGCGGCGGAGGCGGCGGCGGAGGGTCGCAGGCGACGTCGACGAGCGAGGCCGGGTCCGGCGGCGGCGGCGGCGGCGGCGGGTACGCGCGCAAGGTGTACTCGGCATCCGACCTGTCCGGGGCGTCATCCTTCGCGTACGCTGTCGGTTCCGGCGGCGGCGGCGGCTCAGGCAACACCAACGGGTCGGACGGCAGCGCATCGACTTTCACCGTTGGCGGGACGGCGTTGACGGGCAGCGGCGGCGGCGGCGGGACTGCCGGGGCAGCCGGGGTAGGGTTCACCATCGACAGCGGCGGCGGCAGCGGTGCAGCATCTAACGGCGACGTCAACATCGGCGGCGGTCCCGGTCACAACGGCATCCGCGTGTCGCTTCCCGGCGTCTCGGCGGCGACCGCAATCCAAGGTCACGGCGGCGACTCACAGTTGGGCGGCGGCGGGCGGCGCGACCCGACCGGCGGCGGCTTCGGTGGCTCAGGCTACGGCTCCGGTGGCGCGGGCGGTTGGGGCAACCAGAGCAGCGCAGCGACCGATGGCGGAGACGGCAAGGACGGCATCGTCATCATCACGGAGTTCTACGGTCCATGACACGCATCGAGTTCCCGGTCAAGTTCTGGCAGCGCATCCGTCGAGCGTGGCTCGGCGATGCCTACATGGACGAGTTCTTCGGCACGGCGAGAGAGCAGCATTCGGAGGTGCAGGCGACCCCTGACCGGCGCGTTCCCGACCGCGAGGGATACGACCGCGTCAACGACATCCGGCTCGACCCGGACAACGAGACGAAGGTCTGGGAGTGGGACGTCGACCTCGACGCCGGGGAGCAGGCGGAGTGGGACGCGATGTTCGCGGCGGTCACGGCGGGCGGCGACGGGTCGGTCCCCTCGTTCGCTGCAATCGAAGCGATGGTCTCGACGATGTCCGCGTACCGGGACAGCACGCCGGGGACGACGACCCCCGCGCAGATGGACGCGACGCTCCGCGCCATCATCGACTACATCCGCTATCTCGAAGCGCGCGTCTAGGGCATCCGCGCTCGGATGTCGGCTAGGTTCTTCTCGTCCTCGGTCATCAACGCGCCGAACGGGACGACGGCGGGTCCGCTCCCTTCGAGGACGACCTTCACGAACGGTCCCTCCGCGTTCCCCATGAACACGCCGAACTCCCCCGCGCCTATCTGGCGCATCGTTCCGCGCTCGTCGAAGTCGGACGTGTCGGTCTTGACGTAGACGGTCTCTCCGCGTCTCACAGGTACTCCGGTCGCGGCTCAGGCTTCGGATAGTGTCGCCAGACCGAGAAGACGGACTCTTCGGTCTCGCACTTCGGGCATTGCGGGCTGTGGGGGGTCGACCATCCTGACGCGCAGATGCCGCAGGCGGCTCGGACCTCGACGAGTTCTTCGCGGCACCATCGGCAGATGATGTCGGCGGACCCGAAGGTCTGGACGATTGGTCTCGGTTCGTGGTCTCTCATTCGTTCCTCAGACGCTCTCAGACGGACGGAGAGCGGAGATTGTACCGGGAACGGACACCGGGTCGTCTCCGCTCTTCTCGTCCGTCAGGGGCCGTTCTACGCGGTCGAGCGCTTCAAGCGCGCGATGCTGGCGGCGCGGGCTTCGTCGTCCATCTCTTCCCAACGTCGACGGGCGGCTTCGCCACGGGCACGCCGGACGAGGCTCGCTCGCTGGCGATACATCGCGGACGTGACCTTCGGCGGGAGCAGGACTCGCGTCGAGCCGTCCGCGCTTACCGTCTGGACGAGCGCGTAGTTCCCGGCGTCTGCCCAACCGACCTTCGAGTCGATGGTGAATGTCTGGACGACATGGGTCACGGTCATCAACCCGTCGTTCGTCGTGACGGTCGACGGGCGGCTCTTGCGAACCCCCGGCAACCCGTCAATCTCGGCGAGCCATCGGTCGATGACGTCCATGCGGTCTTCTCTCATGTGGGTCTCCGTGCGTGCTATGGGTTCGGGGGAGACGTCCGTAGGTGTGTTCGGGATGTCTCCCCTCGCGGAGCGGCAACCGTGCTAGGTGACTACCGCTCCGGTCCTTCTATCGTGGGGCTACCGATAGGCGACCTCCGTCCTGCGGGTCCGGCGAGTGTACCGGCGGGGGGAGCGGCGGACCGGCTCGAAGCGGTCCCCGCGTGCGAAGTAGGCGTTGTCGACGAAGATGTCGACCATCTCGTCGATGGCGGCGTCTTCCATCGCGTCGAAGGCGAGGTCGGCGGCGAGGCCGACGTTGTTCGGGCGCATCTCGCGGAGCAGGCTTTCGAGGGCGGCGGCGGCGAAGATGCTCTCACCGTCGAACCACTCGTTGCGGACCTGAACCTCGTTCCAACGCTCGTTCTCTTCGGGCGTCAGGGTCGGGACGGTCTCGCTCAGGTAGGCGATTGCGTCCGCGTAGTCCTTGGCGATTGCGTCGTTGTTCATTCGTGGTCTCCGTTCGTGTGTCTGATTGACTGACGTCAGGATAGCCTACGCTGGCGTAGATGTCAACTACACCTAACCGCTCAATCTACCGGGACAGGATGGCGACCCGGTTCGCGTGGATGTCGAGCGCGGCGGCGGCGGCGACGGCGGGATAGCCGACCGTCTCGGACGTCCCGAACCCCTTGCGCTTCGAGCCGTACTGAACGGCGAACCGGGCGCTCCCGGTGCGGTCCTGCTCAGGCCACAGGGACGAGTGTCCGATGCGGAGGGTCCGGACCGTGTTGCCGGACTTGTCGGACGACCACGTCACGGTCTTCCCGGAGAGCAGCGCTTCGAGGGCGGCTTCGGTGCCGACGTTGATGGAGTAGCAGCGGGTCATCGTACGACCTCCCAGTTCTCGGTCTCGGGGTAGTTGCCGGTTCCGGCGTAGTAGCCGCCGGGGGTCAGCCAGTCGATGCCGACCGTGCGGGTCGCGTAGTTCGGGCGGGGGTCGCTGGCGACCTCGCGGATGCGGCGGGGTCCGACGCGGACCTTGTCGCCCTTGCGGAGTTGGTTCGTCTGGACGGTCATCATGTCTCTGTCTCCGTTCGTGGGCCGGGGGACCGCTTACGCGGTCCACTCCCCGGCGATGATGCGCTGGCGCTTGACGTTGACGGCGATGTCGAGAAGGCGGGTCAGGCGGAAGACCTGACGAGAAGCGGCGTTCGCCTGACGGCGGTTGCCCATCGCGATGTTCATGCCGCCAATCTCGGAGGCGTTGTAGAGCATCGACTGTAGGGTCGGGATGTAGTCGGCGAGTTCGGCGTCCGTCATGCCCTTGATGTAGGGGTCGCGGTTCGTCATCTCGTGGTCTCCGTTCGTGTGTGTGTCTGATTGACAAGTCGAAGACTACAGGACGTCTACGCTAGCGTCAACCCCTAATCTGCCTCATCCGTTGACAGCGCGCACCACGGCGAAGATTGCGAAGCCGACCACGAGCCACGATGCCCACAGCGCGAGCAGGCACCCGGCGCGGTCCCATTCCTCCTGCTCTTCGTTCATCGGTCGGCGTAGTGGTCCCCGCCGCACTTCTCGCAGCGGGGTCCGGTGTACAGCGGCGGGTCCGGGCGGAAGTCGAACTCGTCGAACTCGACCTTCTCGCGACTGACGCGGATGCCGATGCCGTAGCCGATGTCGCCGAGCCGGAAGAGCAGGCGACCGATGGCACGGCGGACGGGGTTCGGCTCCGGGACGAACCGGAACTTGACGTCGGGCTTCATGACTACTTGCTCCAATCGAAGATGCGCGTCTTGCGCGGGATGAGTGGCTTGTCTGTCGGTCCCTTGACGTAGGGCGAGATGTAGACCTGACGATGCACACCGAGCGACGGGAACCATTGGTTCCGCCAATGTCCTCCGACGAGCCATCGGTGCGACCATTCGACGGGTCGAGGGTCGCTGTCGTCCGCTGTGGGCGTCGTGGGGCGACGGAGACGGACGATGACGACGTTCCGCTCCGGGAACTCGTATCGCTTGCAGCGACGCCGTACGGGGCGCGCAGGGCGTCCGGGCGCGTGCGTGACGATGGTCTGCTGTAGCAGGCGGAAGAGGACTTGGACGTCATGCGTCATCGGCGTCCCTTGGATGTCGCTCCCCTCGTACTTCGGCGGCGGGTCGTCGAAGAGCCACGGGTAGATGCCGTCGACGATGAGGTCGCCACGGCGCACGCCTTCGCCTTCGCCGTAGCGGCGCATGACGGTCGGCGTCTGGTATGCGCTCCCGTTGTCGTACGCGTCGATGTCCCCGGTCTTGTGCAGCATGTACAGGATGATGCCCCTCCGCCGGGTGACGGTCTTCGGGTTCGCCTTCTCGGCGTCGCTCATGAACCGGGGGTCTTTCGTGTACGGACCTTCGACGTCGACTTCGAGCGGCGACCACAGGAACGCGCGATGCACGATGGTCTGACCGTGGACGTCCTCGATGCCGTGCGGGCGCGTCAGGTAGACGAACCCGGCGGCGGTCAGGATGTCCTGCTCGTGTAGCGGCTCTTCGACGAAGTCGGCGCAGGCGGCTTCCCACAGGGTTTGCATGTCCGGCGAGACGTGGATTGGCTCCGCGTTGAAGAGCGCGTCCGGGACGTACTCGGTCCCCTGTGCGACGAAGCCGTCGTTCGGGCGTCCCTTGTCTCGCTGCGATTGTGCCCAGCCGTTGAGGTAGCGTCGACCCCTGTCGCTTGTCGCGAAGAGGTATGCTTCGAGTTGTGCATCGAGGGCGTCTTCCCAGCGGGCAGACGTCGAGCGATGCGCGCGAATGGTCTCGATGGTCATGTCGTCTCCGTTCGTGTGGGGAGGGAAGGGACGGACCCGCCGGGGAGGGAGTTAGCGGGTCCGTCTCCGTTCATCCTAGCCTACTTGTAGACCGCCATCGGGAGCGACTTGTCGACGTTGATGCCGTCGACCTTGAGGATGTAGCCGGGGCGGTCGAAGCACGCGGCGTCCCAATCGACGATGCCGACGACGACGTAGCGTCCCTTCTGCGCGCCTGTCTGGTCGTGGTAGAACTCGGCGGCGTAGCCGACCTCGTCCGGAACCCACTTGCGGTCGTCACCCCAACCTTCGGCGTGGACCGTGCGACCCGCGCTCATGATGGCGAGGCTCGGCTTGCTCTTGCCGGGGCGGGCGACGAGGTAGATGGTCCCGTCCGTCCAACCGTACTCGTTGGTCTCGTACGGGTTCGAGGGGTTGATGCGTCCTGCGGGGAGGATGGCGTTGCCGTGGTACATGTCGTGTCTCCGTTCGTTCGTTGGTCTAGCCGATGGTCTGCCGACCGGAGCCGATGCAGTTCGCGACCTTGACGGCGGCGAGTTCACCGTTCTCCGGAGCGTCCGCGTAGAACGCTTCGCGGGTGTAGGCGACGACGAAAGCGTCCTTGCTCCCTGCCTTCGCGACGAAGTCGTTGACGGTCCACTCGACCGGGTCGAGGTCGATGTCGTGGTTGTGGTCGAACTTGCGCGTG
>Ga0180438_10000663_pt1 | contig 63920 bp, 57 predicted proteins | sample SS_ome_12_FD_132455 | JGI IMG/M metagenome (GOLD analysis project Ga0180438, IMG submission 132455) | Hypersaline lake sediment archaeal communities from the Salton Sea, California, USA - SS_3_D_2 metaG | ecosystem: Environmental > Aquatic > Non-marine Saline and Alkaline > Hypersaline >...
ATTAAATATATTTGTAGTATTTTACATAATCCTGAATATATGGATTATAACGCAATCCAGTCTCATATTTGTATGAGCATTTTGGGCATATGAGTAAGCTTGCGTTGATTCCGAAGGTCCCCTCGCACTTTTTTTGTTTCATAATGGCACCACACTTATCACAATAAACAGTTTTTAGCATATTAAAAACTCAAGAACTATGATTAAAAACTTCCACTATTTCACTCGATCTAAAAAGAAACCTTTAAAAAAAGAAAACAACCGAAAATAGTATATTATTGTTCAGTGTCTCGGTATCTTATAATCTTCTTGGTATTATTCATTTTCAAATAGTTAGTAGATCATTGATCTATTACAGAAAATGGCGGATAAAAAATAATCACAAAATTTATGAAAATTAATTCACTTATTGTTTTAGAATGAATGTGAAAAAAATTGAAGAGAATATATACGAGATCACCCCAAAAACGTTGATGGCCCGGGTTGAAGGGAAGATCGAAAAATTTCAGATGAAGGTACCTGTTCATATTTATGCTAATGAATATATTTTAGAATTGATAAAGCAAGATAGAACTTTAGACCAAATTAGTAATGTTGCATGCCTTCCAGGCATTGAAAAGCATGCAATTGCACTTTCTGATGCCCATCAAGGATACGGATTCTGTATTGGAGGTGTTGCGGGAACAGATGCGGAAGAAGGCATGGTTAGTCCTGGAGGGGTAGGTTACGATATTAACTGTGGAGTTAGACTTCTTCGTACTAATTTATCGTTAAAAGATGTTAGTCCAGTACTTCCGGAGCTTTTAGATAATATTTTCAATAATATTCCCTCCGGTTTAGGAAGCAAAGGGAAATTAAACATTTCATATTCCGGATTAGATAAGGTTCTTAATGAGGGGTTAAATTGGGCCCTTGAAAATGGATATGCGCTTCCAGATGATTTAACGCATTGCGAAGAGAATGGATATTTAAAGGATGCTAATGCTGAATTGGTATCTCAAAAAGCTAAACAACGAGCTCTTAAACAACTAGGTTCTCTTGGAAGTGGAAACCATTTTATCGAAATTCAAAAAGTTGATACAATTTATAACGAGGATATCGCGAGAAAGTTGGGTATAATTGATAAAGAGCAAATAACTGTCATGATTCATACCGGTTCAAGAGCACTTGGACATCAAGTATGTAGTGATTCTATTAGAAATATTGAGCAAGCAATGAAAAAGTATAATGTTAGAGTTCCTGATAGGGAATTGGCATCAGTTCCAGCCCATACAAAAGAAGCTCAAAATTATTTGAGCCAAATGGCGAGTGCAGCTAATTTTGGTTTTTGTAATCGACAATTAATTACTCACTGGCTTAGAGAAACTTTTGAAAGCGCGTTTAAACGTGATGTTGACGATATGGATTTGCACTTAATTTATGGGGTATGTCATAACATTCTTAAAATTGAAGAACACGAAGTTGATGGAAAAAAAATGAAATTAAACGTACATCGAAAAGGAGCCACCAGAGCGTTTCCACCAAACCACCCTGATTTGTCTCAAGATTACAAAAGTATAGGACAACCAGCATTAATTCCGGGCACTATGGGATCTGCTTCTTATTTATGCGTAGGAAAACAGAAAGCAATGGATTTATCTTTCGGTTCAACCGCTCACGGATCAGGCAGAGTTATGTCAAGGGCAAAAGCTATTAAAAGTTACTGGGGAAATCAAGTTAAACAAGATTTAGGAAATCAAGGGATTTTAGCAAAAGCAGCTTCGATAAAAGTATTAGCTGAAGAAGCTCCTGGAGCTTATAAGGATATTGATCAAGTAGTACAAGTATCTCATGATTTAGGTATAATAGAAAAAGTTGTTAGACTTGTTCCCGTTGGTGTGGTAAAAGGATAATTTCTTTCCACTCTTTTTCTAAGGTTAGTATTTTCTTACAAATAAAAAAAAAAGAAATAAATGCCTATTTTTAGTTAAAAAAATTAGGCTTTAGGAATGACTCCAGCTGATGAAGGCATTTTAAATCTACCCCTACCGTGTTTTTTAAATTAGTTTGAAAAACTTTAGTTCCTCACTTAACATCAATCATAGAATTATCATAAATAATCTATTTAAATCAAACTAAAAACATGGATTCTTTTTAGAATAATAGAAGTTAGAAAAGAGAATATTTTACTAATTTCAACTATATATCAAACACAATATCTATCGTATATCTATCTTCTGATTGCTCAATATTCATAAAAGAATAAGTGATCGCTTTTACTTCAGTTCCGATATCATGCTTTTCCGAATTGAAGTTTTCACCCTGAAGTTGAGCAACTAACTTATACTTATTATTAGATTTTGCTATTGAAAGTACATCGATTTTACTAAAAATAAGACCCTGAACATCAAATATGTAGAGAAATTCTGAAAGAAAATCAAATAATAAGGCTCCAATATCTTCAGCTATAATTTTAATCTTTTTTTTAACTATAGGGCTAATCTTTTTCAGATCGGGAGAAAGTGTAGTCATTAGACTATACGCCGTTTGGGAAAAAGCCTCCTCTAAAGATCTTCCCCAGCTTTTTACTCTTATATCTGCAGTATGTTCTTTAAATTCAAAACCTGCGTTTTTCATAAATAACCTAATTAAATTTATTTTAAATAATAATGGTTCTAAAGGAAATTAAATATTTTGTAATATAAGAGTATAATTTAGGTGGACTTTATAATGTCATACAAAAATTAATTGACATGTTAAGTACAATTCAGAATTCATTTTTAGATAATATACTTTTTTATCAAAAAATTCGGATTAAACGAAAATTTTCAAATAAAGAACTACTTCTTTTTCATTTTTTTCATAAAATAACCGAGATTTATCCACGAAATGTGATTATTATAAAAAATTTTGTATTTTTTTTCATTAATAATGAGAACTATTTTGAAGCGAAATCAAAATTGCCTTATATGCGTAAAAGATTTGTACAAAAAAAAGTGGTCATAATTCGAGAAGAAGATACGTTGATAAAACTATTATTTGCATTCTTTCCAGACCCATACATCCATGATTTACGAATTGAGATAAACGTCGAAACAGGTAAAAGGGAAATTATTATAGGATTCCTTTCCTTTATTGAAAGAGGAATAGCTATTGGATGTAAGGGTAATTACATAAAAGCAGTTAATAGAATATTTGAAAATCATATAAAATGTGAAGAAAATAATGGTTTTCCTATTATTATAAAATGTGAAGTTTTTAATTTGTAATTATATAGGATTTACCAAGGTACATCTTTTAAGCCAATAATGTATGCTATTGTATTTGCTATTATACTTACAGATGGAGTTAAAATCATTAAAAAAATTATTATATTAATATCTGGAGCAAAATAAAAACCTGGAAGAAACATAACTGGAATTGAAGCAAAAAATATTGAACCAAGTGCAAAATCTAATTGATCTACAATCCAAAAAGGAGCACCACTTTCGATATTAACTCTTCTTTTTAAAAATGATCCTATTAAATCTCCAAAAGCAGCACCGTAAGCACAAAAGATAATTCTAATAAATATGATTAAAATCCCAATTGGAAAAGTACCTCCAATAAAATAGTATTGATAATCAAAAATTTCTGTATATAACGCGTAAATTCCAAGTGTTTTTCCTTCAATTGGAATCAATTGAATAAAAGGCCATAACACAAAAAACAATAAATAAATTCCTAGACTTATAGGGATTCCTATGTACAATGGTCCTTTAATAAACCCCCCTATTGTTTTATGGTCCCCTAATATTCTTCTACCATCTTTCCAATATTTACCCTTATCTATTGGCTTTCCACCTCCTACAAGTACCATTCCAGCATTAGATAAATAGCCCGGTACTATAAATAGCATACTAAATATTAACGTCGCAACCCAATCTGCCCATGAGAAGAGAAATGAAATGATTAAGAAATGAATGAATAATATTAAACCAAAACAAATTGCTAATATTTTAGCTATAAATGTATGTTTATGCTCGATATCACTGTTTCTAAGAATTGAGGGCATACAATTTATTCCTAATATCTGAAAACTTAAAATATCTAGTTTTTAATTTAAATTAAATTTTGGTAAATATATTCTACTATAGTAAACCATTAATAATATTGCTCCCTAAATAATTATCTTTTAAAGCTCCGACAATAATATAAAATATTACTGCTAATGTTGATATAATTCTCGAAATATTAGCTATTATATTAAAGTCTTAATAGATATCCAATAATTTTGTGATTAATAAAAATCTTTATTAAGTATGCAATCGAAATTATTATGTTTCGAGTGGATTAAAATTACTTATGGTGTCTTTTTGTGTTGACAAATCAAGATAATAATAATTATAGTTTTAATATTGACAAATTCTATAAAAATTACCTGAAAGGACCAAAAATCTTTAGAAATCGTGAGGCTTTAGAACCATCTTTTATTCCTAACGAATTGCCCCATAGAGATAATGAAATTGAAAAGATTGCAGGAATTACGGCTTGTGCTTTAAATGGTGATGTACCTCCTAATTTTTTGTGTTATGGGATGACAGGAACAGGAAAAACAGCTACAATTCGTTATTTATCCCAAAAAATAGCCCAGCATTGTACTGCAAATCCTCCTTGGTGGATATATATAAATTGTAATATTGTTTCAACGCCATACAGGATACTTGCTCACATATATAATACAATTGTTGGAAAAGAAAAGATACCCCCAACGGGATTACCAAAAGATATCATATTAAAAAAGCTACTTGGATTATTTGACCAAACAATAAAAGAAAGCGTATGTTTTCTTGTATTGGATGAAATTGATATTCTAGTTGAGAAGAAAGGAGGAAATGAGATCCTTTATAATTTAACGAGATTAAATGAGAATTTAGATTTATGCAGAACTAGTGTAATTGGAATTTCAAATAGACTAAAGTTAATGCAATTTTTGGATTCAAGAGTTACATCAACCTTGGATGAGGAAGAACCGATTGTATTCCATCCCTACAATGCAAATGAATTAGCGGATATTTTATATCTTCGTGCTAATATCGCATTCGATGAAGGTGTAATAGAAGAGGGCGTGATTAAATTATGTGCTGGTTTAGCAGCACGAGAACATGGAGACGCACGAAAAGCTCTCCAACTTTTACGAAAAGCAGGTGAAACTGCAGAGAGAAATCAAAGTAGAAAAGTTCTAGAACAACATGTTCATAAAGCTCAAAAAGAAATTGATAAAGATCATATTGTAGAGTATATATTTTCAATGCCATTACAGGCACAATTAACCCTTACCGCAGTATACTTATTAACTAAATATAATGCTGATAATGTGATAACTTCAGGTGATATATATGAAGTTCATAATGATCTGGCAAGTAGAATACCGGGTTTGAAACAGCTAACTCATCGGAGAATAAGTGATTATATTAATGAATTAGCATTAGCAGGATTAATAAATGCGAATACTAAATCAATGGGTCATTATGGAAGAACCAAAATTATCAAGCTTGATGTTGATAATGAGCTGATGGAGCGAGTATTATCTCGGATCACTCGCATTAAAACACATGATCTTCTCAACTACAAACCAATCCTTCTTCAAGGAGATAAAGTCCGTGTGAAGAATAATGTGTTTAAAAAACTACTTTAGGTTGTAAATGTCCAATCTTCAATATTTGTAGTAATCTTTTCAAGGGCTTGATTTGCCCAACCCTCATCATTTTTCCTTAGAATAAGAAACAATTTTGCTAAATGTTTACAAAACTTATAGTTTTGAGCCCTTTTCGTTTCAAAATCATGACAATTATGCTTAATCATTTTTTGATTAAGATCAATTTCAATATCATAAGGAACTTCTTTAGAACCCTTTACGGTTGCCTTAAGTGTGCCTTTTTGAGGTGAAAATTCAGTTATTTTCAAATCACTATCAGAAATGCCTGCGGCTCTATTAATAGTCCCCTTATCTAACAATGCTTTTAATAATATATTGAATTGGTTTTTATTTTCCTCAATAAATTCCGTTCTTTCTTGGTTCTGTTTTTGTAATTGCTGTATTTTTCTTATGATGGTATCTTTTTGATTTAGATTCCATGTATTTAATTGCTTTTCAAGGTTATTTGATAATTTAACATTGTTATCTAGGGTTTTAATTAAAAAATTTGCCTTAATTGCACTCTCAATAACCTTTTTCGTTTCATTTGGAGGATACAAAAACAAATCAAACGAAATTTTATAAGATAATTCGTCTAAAGAAATTTGAGGATACTCAATTATTTTCCAGATATATAAAACCATTTCAGAGAGGTTATCTCGAGGAATTGTAAACTTCATTTGTTAATCTCTTAATTGGAATTTTAATTTGAATCATGAATTAATTTTTTTAAAATCCAAGGGCAATACATTTAAAGTATCTAATTCAATAATAGGAGTGATACCCGGTGTTGGTGATATCCCAAAACTTCTCATAAAGTCTGTTTGTGCTTGGAAACACCCGGAATTGATTAGAGATACATTTCTATATCTCCCAATGCCATTAATATGAATATGACCTGTATGAAAAATATCAGGAATTTTATCAATAACTAACCAATCGTTATCAACTGGTGCAATTTGAGTTTTTTCTCCATAAACTGGAGCTAAATGCCTACATATTAAAAGTTCTTTCATTGTCTCAACAGGATTATTGTTATCTAATCCATGAATTATCATATTCATATCATGCATGCTCTCTCCATGGTAAATAAGAGTATTAACATTATGAGTTCTAATTAAAGAAGGGTTACCTAAGCATTTAACTCCAAGATTTAATAATTCTTGGGAATATTTCTTGGGTACTGCAGGTCTTGGAATTGCATTTCTTACCGGCTCATGATTTCCTGCAACATAAAAGATTTTAATATATTCAGGAATGTTTGATAATAATTCTGCTGCGAAATTATATTGCTTGAATATATCTGAAATAGTCAGATCCTCTTGTTGATTGGGATAAACACCAATTCCATCAACTAAGTCCCCATTAATTATAATATATTTTACTTTTGAGGCTATTTCTCTATAATTCTTTTTGTTAATTTTTCCATTTATGAAATTAAGAAATTTAGTAAATAATTTTTCTTCAAATTCTTTACTACCAATATGTAAATCTGAAATTAATGCTGCTGATACGGGTTCTTCTGAAATGTTTGGCTTATAATCAGTAGGGATATCAATTTTAGAAATAGTATTTGCAAAAATGATACCAGTTTTTCCTTGTTCACCAGGGTTATAAACTCCATCCACATACAATAACTGATCCTTAACAGTTCGTTCAATAGTTTTGATATAATCAACGTTTTCAGACACATTTCTCATTAATACATTAATAGTCCCAGTTATATCTTCTAAGGTTATAATATAATTTCCATTTTTACTTTGGTATATATCATTAACTAAACCGAGAGTTGATATCTCAAAATTTCTGGAAAGTCGAAAAATATTACTTATATTTGTCGCAGCTTTCATTTCGGGTCTCTTTCTCATAAGATTCCTAAGTTTATTGTATTTATCTAAGGTTAGATCGTAAAAGTCATCATAATCTCCACTAGTAAACAACTTTCCAGTAGGATCCTTTAATATCTCATATGAATAGTCAAATTCTTTTGCAAGGGGTTTGAAATGAAGAGTTGATTTAGCAGAATCATAAATTTTTGATTTTTTTTTCTCTTTTGAGGGTTTAGTTAAAGAAGCTGAAATATGCCCTAGAAGAGCCAAATTTGATTTCTCTTTAAAGTTTTTAATACCTTCTATATTCGAAGAATTTATCATATCTTTCTTATCAGGTTCAATACTAAATTTTTCTACATTTACAATCCATTCTGCTTTTTCTGTCTTTTCTGAAGGAGAATTTAAATTTTCTAATATTATTTCTTTTGAGACGAAGCGTTTTAATGTCTTTTGTATTTCTTCATTAGATATTTTTTGGAGAATATTTAGGGTTAGATAACTATTAAAAGAGGGAATAAAACTAGTTTCCTTTATTATTAGATTGAGAATCTCCAATGGATTTTCCAAACTCATTATTATATTTAAGGTTTCAGGTGTAATATTTATTCCAGCAGAGGCTAATTTGTTAACAACTAGCTTCTTTTGGTTAATTTTATTATCAATCAAATTTGTATCGTCTCAAAAAGAACTATACTATTATTGTTTGAATTAAATTTAATTATTTATTATTAAACAAAAAACAAACCATGTTTTATATTCTAAGAGAGTCTAATTTTTTAGTATATTTCTCTATAAATCTAAAAACTCTCTCTATTAAAATAAGAACAGAGAATTATGGGATTAATAAATTAATTTATTTTCTAAGTATGTCATAAAAGTAATATAATAAGATTTTCTATAATATCATTACTTTTTATTAATTTCAGGTGTTGATGAGCAAATGGTTGAAATGAGTGAGGAAAATAAGCAATATTTTACAAAATTACAAAAAGCGGTAGACAAATGTTATGAAATTGCGGAATATGCTCGTCAGAAAGGAATAGATCCTGAGGATTATGTAGAATCTCCTCAAGCTAAAGATTTAGCAGGAAGGGTTGAAAAGCTTGTTGGACCAGAAGGAGTAGCTGATCTTATAAGGGATTTGAAATCTAAGGGAAAATCAGAGGATCAAATTGTTTTTGACGTCGTTTTAGCAATACTTGATGAAAAAGTTGGAAATTTGAAGTCGTTAGAAGAGCGCGTTGAACGGGCAATACGAGTTGGGCTGGCTATAAAGACTATGGGGGTTGTAAGTGCTCCGCTTGAGGGTATTTCGAAGATACAAATCCGCAATGATCAACAAAATAACAAATATTTATCATTATACTTTGCAGGTCCAATCAGGGCTGCAGGAGGAACAACAGCAGCATTATGTATTCTAATTGCTGATTATGTTAGAAATAAGTCTCAAATACCTAAGTATCGTGCAACCGAAGCTGAAATTGGACGTTATGTAGAAGAAGTTAAATTATATGATAGAAGAGTCCATTTACAATATCCTTCATCTAATGATGAGATAAGATTTGCTGTAGAGCATTTACCAGTAGAAATCAATGGAGATTCCACTGAAGATGAAGAAGTTTCTGCGTTTAGAAACTTACCACGCATAGAAACTAATAGTATAAGAGGTGGTGCTTGCTTGGTATTAAATGATGGAATCCTTCTTAAAGCACCAAAATTGTTAAAGATCGCAGAATCTATGAATATCTCTGGTTGGGAATGGTTAGCAGATTTAAAAAAAATTGCTCAAAAAGTTGATAATTCTAATGAAATTAAACAAAAAAAGAATAAATTTAAAATAACACCAAATTCAAAGTACGTTTCAGACATCATTGCTGGAAGACCTGTTTTTAGTCATCCGTCTCAAGTGGGAGGGCATCGTATACGATATGGCAGATCTCGAAATACGGGTTTAGCCGCAGCAGGAATCCATCCCGCAACAATGGCAATTTTAGATGATTTTATTGCAATAGGTACTCAGCTTAGAATTGAACGACCGGGAAAAAGTGCGAGCATGTGTCCAGTCAGTTCCCTAGAACCCCCTGTGGTTTTACTTAAAAATGGTGATGTATTAAGAGTCCCAAATGCTAGTTTGGCAAAAAAAATATTTCCTGAAATTAAAAAAGTCTTATATCTTGGAGATATTCTCTTTGGTTTTGGAGAATTTGCTGAAAATAACCATATTTTAGTCCCATCGGGCTATGTGGAAGAATGGTGGGTTTTAGAATTAGAAAAAAATAGTAAAGCGCAACAGAAACGTGACTCCGATATTTCCAGATATATTGAAGATCCGTTTAAAAATATACCATCGCAGAATGACGCTTTAAAGATAGGAATTGAATATAAGATTCCATTACATCCTTATTATACAGATTATTGGGGAAATATCACTAGTAGAGAATTAAAAATTTTAAGAAATGCATTATTGGAGGGATATAATGCAGAAGAGAATAATATTATTTTAGAAAACAATCACGAAATAAAGGAAATTTTAGAAAAAGCTTTTGTATCTCATACTGTAAAGGAAGAAAACCTTATTATTAGTCCAGATAGGATAAAAATTTTTAGTACAATTTTTAATTTAGAGCATAGCAGCTCTGTTGAAATAGAAGAAAGTTTGGATATATTTAGTAATTTCTTAAGATTATCTCCTATAGAAGTTCGAAATAAAGCGCCTTATTATATGGGAACAAGGATGGGGCGCCCTGAGAAATCTGAACGCAAAAGTATGAAGGGAGTCCATGGATTGTTTCCACTTAGTGATAAGGTTGGGAATTCAAGATTAGTAGAAAAAGCTATAGAAATAGGGAAAATTAAAATTGATATCTGTCGCAAAAAGTGCCCTAAATGTGGAGAAGTGACTCCCTTAAATATCTGTTCTAAATGTAGGACACATACTAATTTTCAAAAGATATGCTCAAAATGCAATAAAATTTATCCAAAATATGAAATAAAATGTACACAATGCGGAAGCGATTTATCTTTTTCAAATGAAGCTAGATTTGATATTAAAGGTTATGTCAATTCTGCATTAGAACGGCTAAAAATCACCCTCCCCGATAAGTTAAAAGGGATTATTGGTCTAACCAATCAATTTAAAGTCCCAGAACCGATCGAGAAAGCTATTTTAAGAGCAAAGAATGGATTATTGGTCTATAAAACCGCAGAAACTCGCTATGATGCAACAGATATCCCTTTAACTCATTTTAAGCCCAAGGAAGTAGGAACTTCTCTTACCCAACTTAAAGATTTAGGATATAGCCATGATTATAAAGGAAATGAATTAGTAAAAGAGAATCAGATTGCTGAGTTAAAAGTCCAGGATGTGCTTCTCTCTGATGATTGTGCAGAATATTTCATCAAACTTGCTAATTTCTTAGATGATGAACTTGATCTAGTTTATAAAATGGACCGCTTTTATCATGTACATAGTAAAGAGGATTTAATCGGACATTTAGTGGTAGGATTAGCACCTCATACTAGTGCAGGAATTATAGGGAGAATCATTGGGTTTAGTCCTGCGAGATCTATTTACGCTCATCCCTACTGGCATGCAGCAAAGCGGAGAAATTGCGATGGGGATGAAGATGGAATAATGTTACTCCTAGATCCTCTCTTAAATTTTTCAAGGTATTATTTACCAAGCAAAATTGGGGGAAGGATGGATGCCACGCTAGTAATTTCATCAATATTAGACCCTAACGAAATAGATGTTGAAGCTCATAATATCGATACTCTCTATCAATATCCTTTAGAATTTTATGAGGCCACTCAGAGATACGCAATTCCTTCAGAAGTAGAGAGTATGATGGAATTGATAAAATCACGACTAGGTACCACGGAACAATATGAAAATATCGGCTTTAATATTCCAACACGAAATATTAATGAAGGTCCTACCACAACGGCATACAAAACTTATGAATCTATGGATGATAAAATTGACGCTCAACTTCATCTTGCTAAAATTATTAAAGCGGTTGACGCTAAAAAGGTAGCAGAAAAAATCTTATCTACCCATTTCAATCCAGATATTCTTGGAAATTTACGAAAATTTGCGGTACAGAAGTTTAGATGCGTTAAATGCAATGAAAAGTTTAGGAGACCCCCTCTTTCCAATGCTGGAAAATGCCCAAAGTGCGGTAATAATGTTATTTTAACGGTAAATAGAGGAGGAATCGAAAAATACATTTCAAGAGCGGTAAAATTATGTGATGAATTTCATTTAGATGAATATACAAAACAACGTATGAGTTTAATTGAGGAATATGTTGAGAGTTTAACTAATAATCCCAGGATTAAACAACAAAAATTGTCAGATTTCTTTTAGTCTCCTTTTTCTTAATAATTATTGAATAATTTTCTTTTGTTATAAAGAAATAAGAGTGCAGGAGGTGGGAATATCAACCATGGTAGAGATATTACCGTTGATTTTTGAACCCACGAAGACCTATGTCACTAGAGCCTCATTCTAGCGCTATACTAAACGTTTAGTAAACGTGTCTAGCACCGTAGACCTGGCTTGGCTACCCCTGCATATAATGTTTTATGATTAATTTTGATTATAAAATGAATTAATATATAAAATGATTTATATTTTCTTTTTATAAATTACCATTTACATCTGAATTTAATGAGAATTATATGAGTTGAGAAATCTTCAATTGTAATTTTAATTATATAAGACTAAAAATAAGAAATTTTAATAATTCTATTATGTTGATTTAATTAATAAATTAAATCCTTTAAGGTAATGAGTTTTTGTTGAAGTTTGAAACGATTGAATTGATTTCAGATAAGCAAAATAGTTTAGCACTAATTATTTTTAATAGACCAGAGCGTTTAAATGCATTTAGTTATCAATTAGTAGGTGAGGTTTGTGGTGCATTAGAACAAATTTCCAACGATAAGGCAATCAAATGTGCAATATTAACGGGAAAAGGAAAAAATTTCTCAGTGGGAGGAGATATAAATGAATTTGGAAGTGCTGAGGATCCTGTAGAATTTATGAGTAAAATGGCCAGTAAGTTACATGAAGGTATACACGCTTTGAGAGATTTAGAAATTCCTACAATCGCTGCGGTAAATGGCGTTTGTTTCGGAGCAGCTTTAGGATACATATGTGCATGTGATCTAAGAATGTGTACTGATAGTGCAAAATTTGGTACAGCATTTACTGGTATAGGATTATCCACCGATTCATCCACATCGTTTTACCTACCAAAAATAGTTGGCTTATCTTTAGCATCAGAAATGATTTATTTAAATAGAGTATTAAATTCAGAAGAAGCTTTAAATTTTGGATTAGTTTCTTCAATTTTTTCCTCGAATGAGAAATTTTTAGAAGAGATAAAACTAATAGGTTCCCAATTGAGTCATGGGCCAATTAAAGCATTTAAGAATGTCAAAATTTTGCTAAATGAGTGTTATACTAATGATTTAACTGTTCATCTACTAAAAGAAGCTGAAAAAATAAAGGAATGTGCTGGAACTTTAGATTTTAAAGAAGGGATTTCGGCATTTTTGGAAAAAAGGAAAGCGATCTTTAAAGGAAAATAAAAGGATATAAATTAAATAGATAAAATTTTTATTCCCTTATCTTTAACTAAAATATATAATTTATATATTACAATACTAAAAATCAAATCTTAAAGTTGATTAACTTTTGTCTGTCGATACTAAGAAATTGAAAGCGTTATTGGAATGGTACAATCAAAGTATTGGTGAAGATTTGGTAGCTGCACTTATCGTAAATAGAGATGGATTAATAATTGATTCTTTGACGCATTCTTCTGAAAAGTCAGTAGATGAAGATATACTTGTGGGAGTAAGTGCCTTAGTAGAGCCAGTATTAACACGAATTACTGAAGAATTTAGTTCAGGCTCTTTTGGTACGGGCACTTTTGATACAGAAGATTATCGCTTAATTTTTTGCGAAGCGGGTCCTGAAGCTGTTTTTGTGACTGTATTGGATGCTATTGCAGGAGTAGATCCAGTATTCCCTTATGCATATTTAGCTGCTGAAAAAATTGCGAGGATATTTGATGGAAGATCTGTAAGTCCTGTTATTCCTTTGTTAACTAAAGAAAATATGGCAACTCACATTGAAAGAAAAATAGAACAACTGCAAAAAATAAATGTAAAATCTGGAGAGTATGCATTTAAATTAATCCTTGGAGGCGATGGCGCTGTAGGTAAAACTAGCATGGTCCATAGGTTTGTAGAAAATGCGTTTGCAAGTGATTATAAATCAACAATAGGAACCTCAATTATGAAAAAAGAATGCAACTTTGAAGGTTTAAATAGCCGTGTTCGTTTTGTTATATGGGATTTAGCAGGACAGGCTCAGTTTAAAAGAGTGAGACAATCTTATTTAGCAAATGCGGAAGCTGGTATATTAGTATATGATGTAACTAATCAATCTTCCTTTGAAAATATAGAAATTTGGCATAATGAAGTTATTAAGGCATCTCCAGGGATCTCATTAATTCTTGTAGGAAATAAAATAGATTTAGCAAATGATCGAAAAGTAACTTCTGAAGTCGGGGAGAAATTAGCTCTACAGTTACAATTATCCTATATCGAAACATCAGCTAAAACTGGAGAGAATATTGATGATGCGTTTAAAATGTTAGCGTTACAAATGATTCAAAAGTATGTAATAACTCAAGATGTATAATTGAAAGCCCCTGGGGGGACTTGAACCCCCGACTGATTGATTACGAATCAATCACTCTACCGCTGAGTTACAAGGGCAGTGGATATTTTTAATGAAAGAAGGGGTTAATTTTTAATTTTGTGGTTAACCATTAATACTTAATCCTCCATTAAATGTAATTAAGATTAATAGTTAATTATTAATAAGAATCCTTTATTCTATGAATCCTAATAAAAATATTGCCCATTTTGGTGAGAATAAGCTTATCGATTTGATTGAAGAAATAATCTCTCTGAAGACAGGAAAAAATTTAATTCGAGATGACTCTTTCTTTTTCTCACTCGACGAACATCGAAAATGTAATAGATTGGTTTTTAATTCTGATATGTTGGTTTCTACAACGGATGTTCCACCCCAAATGAGTTTTTTTCATATTGGTCGAAAAGCAGTTATCATGAATATTAGTGATCTCATAGTTAAAGGAGTTAAACCAATTGCGATTATTGTTTCTTTAGGTCTACCTAATAACCTTCTTATTGAAGATTTTAGGCAATTAATCGAGGGGATTGTAGATGCTAGTCATAAATGGAATATTGAATATTTAGGTGGAGATATTAATCAATCAAAGGAAATAATTATTAATCCCACTGTGTTTGGATTTCAGGACCAAGAGAAAATAATCTATCGGTCTGGTATGAGGAAGGGAGATTTATTGGTTTCAACTGGTAAATTTGGATTAACGGGAGTAGGTTTTAATATTCTTCTTAAAAGGAAGGGTAAAGTTAACGATTACTTGAAGTATAATCGCGCTATTAAAAGTATACTAGAACCCGATGATATAGGAAAAGAGGGTTACACTTTAGCAGAAAACAACATTGCAACTGCGGGTATTGACTCATCTGACGGATTAGCAAAATCTTTATTAGATCTTATAAAATCTAATCCAAATAAAGGTTTTGAAATTAATTTTAATAAAGAATTATGGGTAACTGAAGCCAAAGAATATTCCGCAGAATTTAAAACGAATTTAGAGGAGCTTATTTTTAATGGTGGTGAGGAATTTATACATCTATTTACTATAAATCCAAATAATTTTGAGATTGCAAAAAACTTAATCCGGGAGAAAGGGGGAACTCTAATTAAAATCGGAAGGGTTATTTCTGATGAGAATGTATATCTTTTAAAAGATAATAAAAGAGTAAAACTACATAGTTTTGGATATCAACATTTTATTTAAATTAGAGAGATAATCATTTCAAGTAAGTAGATAATTAATCTGAATGGAAAAAGTTTAATATTATTATAGATTTATTCTTTTACAATTTCATAAATTAGATTTGATAAGACGTAATATTAACAATAAACCATACTAGGGCCATTAGCGCAGGCAGGTAGCGCGGCAGGCTTTTAACCTGAAGGTCGTGGGTTCGATACATTGATTCAACCAGAATTAATGCGGATTTCCCACATGGCCCGCAATACTTTTTACGATTGCTAATAATTTCTAATTGAATAACATTAAATCTTGTCTTAATTTAATATTATATAGAATATAATCCGAATGTTTAATAAGATGGAACCTAAAGCCGTTGAATTACCATCAGATGAACCAGAACAATTAATGATCAAATCTCAAGAAAAAACCGACAATCTATATGGATGTGATCCATATAAAAGAGATATTAACACGTTGTTAGATTATGGAGTGATTAATATTGACAAACCAAGTGGTCCTACTAGCCATGAGGTTGTTTCTTGGGTTCGTAAAATCCTAAATATTGAAAATGCGGGCCATGGAGGAACTTTAGATCCAAAAGTAACCGGAATTTTACCATGTGCTTTAGGGAGAGCAACTCGTGTTTTGTCTGTGTTATTAAGTGCCGGAAAAGAATACATTGGAGTCATGAACTTACATAATTCTGAAAAAATAAAAAAAATTGAAAAAGTTTTTAAAACATTTACAGGTAAGATTTATCAAATCCCTCCAATTAAATCATCAGTAATCCGAAAATTGCGAATTAGAGAAATTTATTACCTAAACGTCCTAGAGATGGAACAGAATCACGTTTTATTTAAAGTAGGGTGTGAAGCGGGTACTTATATTCGAAAATTATGTTTCGATATCGGAGAAGCTTTATGCTCTGGCGCACATATGTTGGAATTACGTAGAACAAAAGTAGGAAAATTTAAAGAGGATCAAAGTCTAGTTTCTCTCCAAAATTTAAAAGATGCTTATTCTATTTATATGGAAGAGGGGGAAGAAAAATATTTAAGAAGTATGATTTCACCTATGGAGAAAATGGTGGAACATGCCCCAAAAATTTATGTACGAGATTCTGCTGTGGATGCTTTATGTCATGGGGCAGATTTAGCAGCTGCGGGAGTATGTTATATAGATGCTAGAATCGAGTCAAACATGCAGGTTACTTTCATGACATTAAAGAAAGAATTGATTGGATTTGGAACTTCGAAACTTAATGCAATGAAGATATACAAAGCCAAATCTGGAATTGTAGCCAATTCAAGTAAAATATTCATGGAAAGAGGAATTTATCCAAATTGGAAAGAATTTAAGATTAAACCATAATTTCAAAGTAATATGAAAAAAGAAGAGTCCCATTATTTTTCAGAATTCCCTGATGCTAAATTTAAGCTTCATACCATTCCAGTAAGTTTAAGGAAACATCTTTACATTTTTCGAGCAACACCTGGAGTTTTTTCTTTTAAAAAGCTAGATTTAGGAACGAAAATTTTAATAGAAAATATGGTCTTTCCAAAAAATCGAGAAAATTTTCTTGATTTAGGATGTGGTTATGGTCCCATAGGAATTGTGATTGCTTATGAATTATCTCAAGCTAATGTTTATTTTATCGATATTAATAAAAGAGCTGTTTGGTGTACTCGAGAAAATATAAAATCCAATCTATCAGATGAATTAAAGCGTGTGAAGGTACTCCAGGGAAACTATTTTGACCCTCTTAAGGGTAAGAAAATCAGATTTGATGGCATATACATGAATCCCCCTATGCGTGCGGGAAGAGTAGAGTTTCTTAAGATATTTGATGATATCTCCTATTTCTTAAATACCAAAGGTTTTTTTCAATTTGTAATAAAGAGAAAAATGGGTGCTGAATTCATATTGCAGTCCCTGCGAAGAAGAAATTCTGAAGATATTATTGATATTATTTGTAAAAGAAGTGGTTATTGGGTTTTCAATTATGTTAGAACAAACTAATTATTTTTTTTTTATCGATAATTAACTAGAATATATGAATAAATCGAAAAATTTTTTAGAAATATAGTATTTTTTTCATAATAGTATTGAGAAAAGAGGAATGTTTTTTTGACAAAAAAAAGAAAGATTGATGTATTACTTCATGAATTAGTACCTAAACATTATTTAATGACAAAAGAAGAAGTAAACGATTTATTAAATAAATATCAAATTACTGTATCTGATTTACCACAAATGATAGATAAGGATCCAGTAGCTCTCGCAATTGGAGCGAAGGAAGGCGATATCGTTAGAATTCAACGAGATTCTAATACGACAGTAAAATCAATTAATTATTATAGATATGTCAAAAAAGAAAAGGCTTAGAGCCTATTTTAGTTTAAAGATGAAAAAAGAAAAGGTTGTTTAAATATTGAGTTCTGAAAGAATAAGTAATGATGATAAATGGGTTGTATTAAAAAGTTTATTTGACGAAAAAGGTCTTGTTCGTCAGCATTTAGATTCTTATAATAACTTTATCGAACATGAAATGCAAAGTATCGTAGATGAGTCCGGCGAAGTAGTACCAGACATTCCAGGCTTTAAAATTAATTTTGGTAAAATTAAGGTCGGAGTACCGAAAGTGAGGGAAGCAGATGGGGCTACAATGGATATAACTCCAATTGAGGCTCGTATTCGAGAATTAAGCTACGCTGCAGACATTACATTAGAAATGACTCCAATAACTATTGATGAGCGAACACAACGGGAAGAACCAGAGGAAACATTAGATATTTACATAGGAAAAATACCAATTATGCTTAAAAGTTGTCGTTGTCCTCTCGAAAATTTATCGGAACAAGAATTAGTGAACCGTGGAGAAGACCCTCTTGATCCTGGTGGTTACTTTATTATAAATGGTACTGAACGCGTTCTTGTTACACAAGAAGATCTAGCACCGAATAGAATTTTAGCGGAAGAAGCAAGTAGGAGTTCAAGTGCTACTCACCAAGCAAAAGTGTTTTCTACAAGAAGTGGATTTCGAGCTCCAGTAACTATTGAACGCAAAAAAGATGGTAATTTAAGGGTTTCGTTTCCTTCAGTTCCTGGAAAAATCCCTCTTGCTATTTTAATGAGAGCCCTTGGGCTGCATTCTGATAAAGAAATATTTGAGGCAATATCTGAAAACGAAGAAATTCAGAAAGAATTAATACCAGTGATAGACGTTGCCTCTGAGATTCAAGTATTAAAAGATCCAGAGAAATCACAACAAAATGCTTTAGACTATATCGGAAAAAGAGTAGCAATAGGGCAAACTAAAGATTACCGTATAAGAAGAGCCTTACAAGTCTTAGATAGATACTTATTACCCCACATAGGAAATTTAGAAGAGGACCGAATTAAGAAAGCATATTATCTCGGACAAATGGCACAAAAAGTGATGGAACTTGCATTAGGGTTAAGAGAACCTGATGATAAAGATCACTACGCTAATAAACGTTTAAAATTAGCGGGTGAATTGTTTACTTCATTATTTAGAGTAGCCTTTCTTAATCTTGTTAAAGATATAAAATATCAATTAGAACGAACTGCTGTGCGCGGAAGAGCACCAAACATTAAAACCGCAGTAAGAGCCGATGTAATCACTGAAAGAATTAGACATGCTCTCGCAACAGGGAATTGGGTTGGAGGAAAAGCGGGTGTTAGCCAACTTTTAAATAGAACGAATCATGTGGGCACTTTAAGCCATTTAAGAAGAGTTATTTCTCCTTTAAGCCGTAGTCAACCTCATTTTGAAGCTAGAGATTTGCATCCTACTCAATGGGGCAAAATTTGTCCTGCTGAAACTCCAGAAGGTCCAAATTGTGGATTAGTAAAGAATTTAGGATTAGCATCAATTATTTCTGTAGGCGCTGATGAGCGAATTATTGAAAATATACTTCTTGATCTTGGCGTAATTCCAATTAACGAAGTAAAAAATGTAAAAGGAGAAAAAGCCAAAATATTTTTGAACGGAAAGTTAGTTGGTATCCATCAGAAATATAATCCGTTTATTAATCAATTAAGGGAAAAAAGAAGAAAGGGAGAAATAGGCCAACATGTGAATATAGGATATTATCATGATTCTAAGGAAATACAAATAAACTGTGATGAGGGGCGAGCTACTAGACCATTATTTATTCTAAAAAATAATCAACTCTTAGTATCTAATGAAGATATAGACAAGTTGAAACAGGGGAAATATAACTGGTCAGATTTAATTCAGAAAGGGGTTATTGAATATCTAGATGCTGAAGAAGAGGAGAATGCGTATATCGCAATGTTCGAGGAAGATATTAGCGCAGAGCATACTCACTTAGAAATTTCCCCCGCTGCTATCTTAGGTATATGTGCATCGATTATACCTTTTCCAGAACATAATCAATCTCCAAGGAATACATATGAAGCGGGTATGGTTAAGCAAGCGTTAGGTTTATTTGCTGCTAATATGCATTTAAGACTTGATACACGAGGCCATACACTTCATTATCCCCAGCAACCTTTAGTCAAAACAAGCCCCATGGAGATAATAGGGATTAATAGGAGACCAGCAGGTCAAAATTTTATTATCGCTATGATGAGTTTTGAAGGTTTCAATATTGAAGATGCCATCATCATCAATAAATCTTCGATTGATCGCGGTTTAGCCCGTAGTCATTTTTTTAGAACTTATGATGCTGAAGAGCGTAAATATCCGGGAGGAGAGCTAGATAAATTTGAGATTCCAGAGAGGGGTGTGAGAGGATTTAAGTCTGCCGAATCATATCGGTTATTGTCTGAAGAAGATGGTATTATAGAGCCAGAAACATCCGTTAATGGCGGAGACGTCTTAATTGGCCGGACCTCGCCTCCAAGATTTATTAAATCATATGAAGAATTTGAATTAATGCAGCCTAACCGAAGAGAAACATCCAAAAATATGCGCCATAATGAGCAAGGTATTGTAGATACAGTAATCATTTCTGAAACTGTTGATGGTAATAAGCTAGTGAAGATTAAGGTGAGAGATTTACGTATACCAGAGTTAGGGGATAAGTTTTCCTCTCGCCATGGGCAAAAAGGTGTGCTTGGATTGGTCCAACCCGCAGAGGATATGCCTTTTACCTCAGAGGGTGTAATTCCGGATATAATTGTAAATCCTCATGCCATGCCTTCAAGAATGACATTAGGGCAATTATTTGAGGGGATAAGTGGTAAAATTGCATGTAATTCAGGGAAATTAGGAGATGCAACTGCGTTTGAATGGAAAGATATTACTAAGCTTCAAGAACAACTATTAGAGTCGGGTTTTGAGTTCAATGGTAGGGAAGTTATGTATAATGGAATAACAGGAGAAAAATATGAAGCAGGAATCTATTGTGCTCCAATTTATTACCAAAAGCTATACCATTTAGTTGCGGATAAGTTACATGCCAGAGCACGTGGACCTGTACAGATTCTAACTAGACAACCTACAGAGGGACGAGCAAGAGAAGGAGGATTGAGATTTGGAGAAATGGAACGTGATTGTTTAGTTGGGCATGGATCTGCTTTATTACTAAAGGAAAGACTACTTGATGAATCTGATAGGACTGTAATTTTAGTTTGTGAAAAATGTGGGTTGCTAGCTGTTTATGATAGAAATAGAGATAAAAGATATTGCCCTGTATGTGGCGAAGGTACGATGATATCAAAAGTAGTCTGTTCATATGCTTTTAAATTGTTATTACAGGAAATGATGTCTCTTGGTTTAGCTCCTAGGTTAAAATTGAAAGAAAAAATTTAATTTTTCTTCTTTTAGTTCTTATTTTTAAAATTAAAAAAAACCTTTTATCCAAATTGGACAAAAGTATAAAGTTCTGGAACTAAAGAATAGATAATATATAAGATAAACAGTGTCAACAGTGAAACCCATAATGCATGTTCCCAACTAATATCTACTAACCATTTTGTAATTGCTAAGAGCAGTAGGAAGAAGATTATAGGAGCAAAATTTGCTAAGAAATTCTGACCCCCACCATCTATCAGATCTCTTAATGAGGCGATAGCACCACCTATTAGGTTAAGAACTAGCATTATTGCGTTAACAATAATAGGTAGAAGTAATACTGAAACAAATGCTAAAAGAAGGATCAAGAATTTTTTATCTGAGGCTTTAGTTTTACTTACAACAACTCTAACTGAAATAAGCATAATTAAAAAGACAATCACTGTTGCTAGTATAAGCCATAAGATAAAAAATAAAGGATCTCCCATTTGAAGTAACATTTAAATTTCCTCTTTTATTGGTGAAAAATTGTTTTTAAATTAAGGAAAATTAGGGTGCTTTTCTTATAAATATTGACAAGTAGTCCCTTAACTCTAAATGAAGAAATAAAATTGTATCTTTTAAATTAGAAATAACTAAATTCCAAAACTAATAAGAAAAAAGTGAATGGCGAATCCAAGAAATACCGAAGTAAAAATAATGGAAAGAATTGAAAGTTTTATCGAAATTTCTCTTCCAAACCGTGTGTATATTACTAAAACAATTAAAGTTAATAATCCAATAATAAGGAAAATCCATGCTAATGTCCACACAGACCATGAAGGAATTTCAAATTGAAGAATTGTTAGTATCATAATTAATCATAAATTTATTTAACTAGTTAGATTATTGTAAATTATTATTTTTTTTTAATTTTATGGCAAAAATATTGAAATTCTGTGATAAAATAAATTTACTTTTCTTTCGAAGAAAAAGAGATATTTTTTGCTTTTTTCAAAAATTTAATAATATCATATAATCCATTAAATTTTGTTTCTAAAAACTTAATAAATTCATCGTAGGTAAAGATTTTATGCAATTTTCCCTTTTTTAAAAGCGAAAAAATTAAAAGTGTAAAATTACTTCGAACAGATTTAAAATTTGCAATAAAAGTGCCCTTTCTTCTAAATTGGATAGCTTCTTGGAAGATAATATCTAGTAGTTCTATATTAATATTCTCAATTTTAATTTGGTCTAACTTTACTAATATATGCTTTATTGATGTATAATTGAATTGGTTATCATATAAAATACATAAATAAAAACCAAACTTGAAGATTGCTTTTGTAAGTTCCCTTTTGGTCTCTAATAATTCAACTTCATTCTTAGTACGCCTAAAACTTTTGTTTAAATGATATAAGCTTCTGGATAAAATATCATCATAATCAATTTTCAATTTCAATGGATTTGGTAGATTCACTCGAATATCATCACCATAAAGTAATTGAGAATTATGATTCCACTTTAAATCAATAAGACTCCACTCATAATTAGCAAACGACTGTTGCTCAAATTTTGCTTTATTCATTAACCCATCAAGAGTAATATATCCTAACCATACATTATATCCATCTATAATTATTTTTTCATATCTAATATTAGTCCAATCCTGTTTTGGAATTAAATCTATTGAATGCACTATAACTATTACATCTATATCAAAGGTACTCCAATTTCCATTTTTATATTGGTTGAAAAAACTGCCAATTCCATATATACTCTTGACGTTTTCTTGAAATTTATTTAGTAGATATTTATTGATTCTTCTAATAATCTGGTTTTTAAGACCAATAATAATCAGGCTCTTTATAATAAATTAGAGAGAATATATCTTCATAATTAAAATCATTACTAACTATTAATGATCAAAATTTAAAGATATGTTCTATTTATATAATAAATATTGCATCAAATATAATAAAAGAAAACAAGTAGTAAGGAAAAAATGCATTTTTTAAAGAGGATAATTGAAACCCCTATTTTAGAAGACCCAACTCAAAATTATATGGAAGTTCATCGGCATTTTTATAGGTATTCAAAAGGAATATTTATTGGCCCCGCATTAAAAATATCTCAATCAAAAACTAAAATTACGCTAAAGGGGAGCCATGAATATGAGGATCTAATTCAAGAACTAGTAGTCAGATCGATTAAGGACCAATTAATGCAATTTGAAATAAAGGGAACACTAATCACAGGCTCTGATCCTTCTAATCTTATTTCCTCATTAGGATTTAATTGGGATATAAAGAGATCTACAGGTCAAACTCAAAATTATAAAGCAACAATACTAGATAGAACTAATCGAGATCAATTACTTAAAGTAATCGAGATACTTCGAAAAAATAGTTACCTTTTGATATCTCTAAATGTTAACGCGAATTGCAAAATAACAACAAAAAAAAACATACCTCAACCATCAAAAAAAAAGATAGAAGATGACGATATAAATCAACGAATTCAGTTTTGTACGGGTTATCTTGTAAACAGTGAAAACAATTTAGAAATCTTAATTGAAGAAGCTCTTCCTGATTTCAGATCTGAAATACCTAATGATTGGAAATCAATAACCATATTAAATAATTATAAAATTACAGATATCATACTTCCAACAAATATTCAAGATTCACGTTTATTACGGATTATGGCTATAAGGAAGGGAAAATTAATACGAACTGTGGAAATTGATAATGAAGTTATTGAAAAACAATATTCTTTTGTAGTGTAATTTAATTTTAAGATCTAATTTGAATTAAATTTCAAAAAATTTAATTTTTATCGTTTTTTATACCCATTAGTTAAAGAGAAAATATTATAGCGAAAAATTATGAAAGGATTGAGCCCTCTGTTAAAATCTTTCCTATATATCATAGGTGGGGATGTTGCGATCGAGGTTGGTATTGAATTAATAAACTCAGAAAATGAAGATATTACTGATGAAGATATCACAGAAAATATTAAAGAAAGAATTGTTCAGGAAGAACGCGAAGTTGATTTTGAACCAGATGATACCGATATACTCAAATTAAACACCGTCAGAAAGACATTATATAAATTATATAGCGAAAAATTAGCACAATTCCGACGTATAAGAGATAAGTCGACAGGGTGGTTTATCTACTACTGGTGGCATGAATTTGATATGCTTGAAGAAATTTTAATGGAAAAAAAGAAGACTATAGAAAATAAATTAAGAGAAAGATTAGAATTTGAAGAAAATAATTACTTTTTTAGTTGTCAAAATTGCAAAGATACTAAAATTAAATACAATTTTGATGAAGCCTTTGAATTAAATTTTCGTTGCCCAGATTGTGGTGAACCTCTAATAGCGGATGATAACACTGATTTAATTCACTTTCTTAAGGAAAAAATTGTCTCAATTGAAAATGCAAATGTTTTTAAAGATTTTAATAACTAAATTCTATTACGATAATTAATAGCTTGAATTTTTACAAAGATATAATTTTTATATTACTCATTATAAATTAAACTTTAAACTCTAAGAATTATCTAAATAAATAAAAGTACAGAAGCAAAATTTGAAGTCTAAGTTTGTTGAACGCTTTGGAACTTGTTCAAAGGATTGTTATGGTTCTTGTGTTTTTTTAGGATCATGGAACGATAATGCTGAGGAATTTAAATTTTTAGAATCGGTTCCCCAGAAGTCTCATCCCTTTACAAATGGATTCTTTTGTGAAAAAATGAATACCAGAAAAGAACTTTTATATCACTCCAAAAGATTAAAACATTCATTGGTAAGAAAAGGCAAAAAGGGAAGTAATGAGTTTCAAAAAGTGAATAATGATAAAGCTATTAATATAATTGCGAAAAGGGTTCAACAAATAATTGAGAACTTTGGTCCAGAATCAATACTTGGAGCATTTAATGCAGGAAATTATGGATTAATATCAATGTACTCACCAATTAGATTTTTTAAAGCATTAGGAGGTACAATTACCTCTGGAGGGATATGTAATGAGGGAGGATGTGCAGGACTTAAGGATCTATTTGGAACCTATTCAATTACTAATCCTTTACAGTTAATAAACCCGGAGACACATTTAATCGTTATATGGGGTAGTGATCTTAGTGATAGAAATAGTCATTCTTATTCTCTTATTAAGCAAGCACGCCATAACGGTACTAAATTGATAGTATTAGATTCACGTCGTACTCAGATCGCAAAAGAAGCTGATCTTTTTATCTATACTGTTCCAGGGACCGACCAACTAATTTCTCAATTGATATGTAAATATTTGATTGAAAATCAATTGCATGATAGAGATTTCTTAATTAAGTATACACAGGATTATATTCCAATTATAAAAAAAATTAGAAATTTAAATGAAGAAGAAATCACTAAAATATTAGATTTAAATTTAGAACAAATCAATACTTTCTTTAATCTTCTTACTGAACATAAAAATCATACCATTTTTAACATTGGTTATGGTGTTCAAAAGGATTTTTATGGAGGAAAAATAATCCAAAATATTGCACTAATACAAATATTACTTGGTAATTTAGGTAAACCCGGAACTGGAATAATCTATTCACAGAGTGATTTTCTTAAGCCTTTTCTTCAACCATTAATGGAATATATCACGGGAGTATCAATTGAGAATACTTTACTGCAAATAAATTTGATAAATCTTGGAAAGGAATTGCAATCAAATAAGTTTAAAATGATCTTTATTTATAATTTTAATCCTCTTAGTTCTTTACCTAATCTTAATAATGTTAAAAAAAGTTTTTTGAGAAAAGATTTATTTGTTGTAGTTCAGGATCTTTTTCTAAATGCAACTACTAAGTTTGCAGATGTTGTTATTCCTTCAAAATTTGACTTAGAATGTTCTGATATTATTAGCCCCTATTATATCCCGAGTATTTCAATTAATAATGGAGGACCTTGTCCATATCCTAACTGTTTATCTAATTTTGAATTCTTTCAAAAACTCTATAATAATTTATGTTTAGGAGAAAATCCAGAATTTAATGAAAATGATAATCAAATTTTAGAGCATTGTTTAAATCTATTACCTCCTAATTTTAAAGATAACATTATAACGAATGGATATCATCTTCTATTTGATGTAAACAGTGTACCCTTTAGTGGGTTAGCTTTTCCAACATTTAATAATAAAATAAACCTGAAGAATGTCAAACTTGATTTTGGTGATGAATGGTTAAACTCAATAAGAAAAAGGAAGAAAAATTCTTTTATTTTAATTTCTCCTTCTCATAAATATTATATACATTCTCAATTAGGACAAATCCATAATCATCAATTAGATGCTTTTAACAAGGTTTTTCTATGTGAAGAAGATATAACATTTCTTCACCTAACAGAAGGAGATAAAGTAAATGTTTCAAACTACCTAGGACAGGGAGATTATTTCGTAGCTAGAACCTCAATCTTAGCTAATGGTATTGCTTTAATATATTCTGGAGTTCCAATTGAATCAAAAATCAATTTTAATGTGAATATTTTTACTCCAGATAATCCTGAGGAATTGGGTTTTTCCGGCTCATATAACTCCACTTTGGTTGAAATTAATAGTCTAAAGCATTAGTAGGTTATTTTTTCTTCTTTTTGATTATTGCAATATCACCCAGAGAACTCCCACTGGTCTTTTTCATATACTTACTATCTGAAAAACTAGCCTCAATAGCATCTATTTCTTTAGTTAATTTAACACCATACATAGTTTCAATTTTCTTTGCTATTTCGAATGTAAGTTCAACTTTACTTGATTCAATTCTTTTCAATAAAGATGGTTTTTCATTTAGTTTTTGGGCGAATTGATCTTGATTTAATCCTTGTTTATTGCGCGTATTAGCAATTATTTTAGCGTAATCAGCTACAATTTCAAGATTTTCAAATTTTTTACTAACGAAATATTGCTTTTTTTGCTTTTTTGAAGGTTGAGAATAAGTTCTTTTATTTTGAGATAAATCTTTTTTCTTGTCCTGAATAATGGTCCCATCTTGAGCACAACTTTGACATACAGTAATTTTGGCACCTTCTAATAAAACTTTAAAACCTTTTCCCCAAATAGCACCACCACAAATTTGGCACTCTTTATCAAATTGGGATGAGTTTTTCTTTGCCATAAACGATCTGATTAATACCTTATGCTTAAGAAATGTAATTTAATAAAGAATTTGTTGCAAAACTATTATATTTTATGATTTTAAGGTGAGAACCGTTATAAAATATAACCTATAAATTTTTTAAAAATCAATATTTCTTATGATATTAGTATATTACCTTAAATTTAAATGAATTAATAGTTATTATTATTTTAGAATTCGTCTATTAAAAAAATATTTACCATGGGGTATTAGCTATTTGACGACTACAAAAGAAAGGAGAAAAAAAGAAGAAACTAAAGATGAAGAATACTTGATTACCTATACTCGCCATTTAGAGAAACGACTTCGAAATTTAGAAACTGAAAAACAATTATTAGATGCTGAACGTTTACGATTAGAGCAAGAATTACATAGCTTACGAAATGAAATAGATCGATTAAGGGAACCTCCCTTGGTTTCTGCAACCGTAATCGATACGTTAAATGATAGTGGCAAAGTGATTGTTAAGAGTTCTACAGGTCCAAGTTTTGTAGTGAATGCTAGTAGAAAAGTACGAAATGAAAAGCTTACTCCAGGGTTGAGGGTTGCGCTTAATCAAAGGACTTTTGCCATAATGGAGTTGTTGCCTACTAAATTAGATCCTTTTGTTAAAGGAATGGAAGTCATAGATTCTATACCTGATATTTCATATGAAGATATCGGGGGGTTAGAAGAACAATTACAAGAAGTGAGAGAAACGGTTGAACTTCCATTATTAAAGCCAGAACTGTTTAAAAAAGTTGGAATAGAACCCCCTAAGGGCGTTTTACTTTATGGCGCCCCTGGAACGGGTAAAACATTATTAGCAAAAGCAGTTGCTCATGAAACTGAGGCTACATTTATAAGAATTATCGGATCTGAATTAGTTCAGAAATTTATTGGTGAAGGCGCTCGATTAGTGAGAGAAATTTTCAATCTTGCAAAAGAGAAAGCCCCAACGATTTTATTTATTGATGAATTAGATGCAATTGGATCTCAACGGTTAAAAATAGCAACATCAGGTGATAGGGAAGTTCAAAGAACACTTATGCAGTTATTGAGTGAATTGGATGGCTTTGAGCAAAGAGGTGATGTAAAAATTATTGGAGCAACGAATCGAGTAGATATATTAGACCCTGCGTTATTAAGACCTGGTAGATTTGATCGTATGATTGATTTTCCAATTCCCGATGATAAAGCAAGAAATGCTATATTTCGAATTCATACAAGATCTCTAAATTCTGAAGGAAATCTCAATTTTAGAAAATTAGTTGAATTAACAGATGGTGCAACTGGTGCAGATATTAAAGCAATTTGTACGGAAGCAGGTATGTTTGCAATCAGAAAAGATTCTGAAGTAATAGTAGAAGCTGATTTTCTTGATGCTGTAAATAAAGTTATGAATAAAGTCAAAGATAAAGCAGTTGAATCAAGGTTATATTCATGATCTACCTTTTTATTATTTAACAAAAACCTATTTTTTTGTTGGCTTATTTGATATATAAATCACTAAATTATTACTATAATGGAGAATCAGCAGTTTTTAGTTTTAAGAAAGATAAAGGCAATATCAGATTTCCAATTCAGCCCGATAACTACTGACGTTTTATTTGATAATGATGATAAGATAAAAGTAGAATATTCTAAAAATACTGGTAGGATAAAACATATTTATTATGATGAAAATTTACTTCTAAATTTTAGACCTCAAAATGGATTATTTACTTTAAGTTTGTTTGCAGCCGATAGAATTATTAGAAGTATATCCATCCCTCATTTAAGGGCTGTTGTCCAATCAGATATCTCTGAATTTATAAAGGAGGGGCGAAATGTCTTCTGTAAGCATATTACAGAAATCGACGAAAATTTACGCCCATTAGATGAAATAATTGTAGTAAACCAAGAAGATGAGTTACTCGCGATAGGAAAACTAATTTTACCTATCCCATATATAAAAAGTTTTACAAGTGGAGTTGCGATAAAAGTTAGAAAAGGGATAAATAAATCAAAAATATAAAGTAAAATTAATTATATCAAATTAAAGTTCAAGATTTATAGTGAAGCTAATGGTTAAATTACCAAAAGAGTTGCAGACTAAGGAAAAAAATAAACCTAAACGCCCCCAAGCGGTAAAAAGAAGAGAAGGTTCCAATCTTGCGTCAAGACAGATGCGCCGGAAGATGCAACAACAAGGAATTGAAATGGATCAAATTGATGCTACTAGAGTAATTATAGAAGGTGAAGAAAGAACTTTAGTAATAAATCAACCAGAAGTAATACTTATGAAGCAAATGGGTCAAGAAATTTATCAAATTATAGGTGAAGCGGAAGAATTTTCTAGTGGAGAAATAATTTTTGAAGAGAAGAAAGAAATCTTAGAAGCAGAAGAAGATTTTTCACCTGAAACTAAACCAATGATCACAGAAAATGATATTATGTTGGTAGCGGCTCAAGCAAATGTGAATATAGATGTCGCTAAAGCAGCTCTTATAGATTGTGAAGGGGATATTGCAAAAGCAATATTATTTCTGAAAAATCGACCTTAAATTTTACTTTATTGTTACTTTTTAAAAAGAAAACAGTTAAGAATAATATTCCATTCATTTTTATATATAAAGAAAGATTGATTTGTTATGTCTAAAGTTAAAAAAAAACCCTCAAGACTTCCAGGTGGCTTATCGGAAGAAGAAATACAATTAGAAAAGATTATTCAATTCTCGGGTTGGATTTTTCTCATTATTCTAGTCTTTTTCATAGGTGCTTGGATTTTTTTGGACTTTTTATTAGATCTAATTGAACTTGAAATCGGTGCGTCCACATATGCTTTTATCATTTTTATGGGAACTAATTCTGCAATTAGTTTTGCTTTGGCAACTAAAATAAAAAATAATAGAGATCAAAAAAGAAAGTTATTTTTTGATTGGTTATTAGGAGAATTCTTATTTAGTATGATCTCTATCTTTGCTGTAGCAGCATATCAATGGTGAGCTTTTCATTTTTATCCTTTGATAAGGATTATCCTAAATATAGTCTTCCCTAGAAGGGGAAAATATGTCTATTACTTCTGAATCGGTTAACACTCTTGCTCCATGTTCTTCGTTGGAATCAAAAATGTAACTATCTCCTTTTTTAGCTATAAATTGATAATCAGATGTAAAGAATTTCAATTTTCCTTTAATTACATAACCTACTTGATGTTGTTCATGAGAATGGAGGGGAACTTCAGACCCTTTATTTAGGTGAAAATAGCATAACATAATCTTCTCATTATATACTAATGTTCTTCTAAAGATCCCCTTTAATGCTTCTACTTGGCTTATCGTATCCTTACTTATAAGATAATTCTTTTTTTTACGACTCATTATAAGCTTTTTTTATATTTTATTTTAATTTAAATATTATCTTATACTAAAATTGGAAAACTTTAGAAATGAAAATTAAAAATTATAAAATCGACCCAGTCGACAATATTTAATTAGGAATACAAATATAAAATTTGAATTGTAGTTTTAAGATTTGTTTATCTTAATAAACAATTTATCGTGAGATAGTGAAGAGCTGGACTAAATTATAAGTGATTAATTAATAAAGTAACTTTATATTGGAAAAAACTATAAATTTTTATATCAAAAGAGGAAAAATTTTAATAATAACTGGGTTTTAATAATTAATTTCTCTCGGTTTAAAAAACCGACAAAATAATGTTGTTAATTTAAGTATAATATTGATTTCTTGAGAACAAGAATATAATAATATAATTGTGAGAAATGGTTCATATGGAAATAATACCAAAATCTGAAATTAATAAAAAAGAAAACTCTGATAAGCTTAAACATGAATATCTAAAGAATTTATTACCAAGAGTATTCAGAACTGAAGGTGATGTTGTACCTTTTAATCCCGTAATAATCGAATTAAGTATTAGTAAAGAAACAGGTTTAGATCGTGATTCTGCTAATAAAATAACGGAAAGTGTGGTAAGAAGAATAATATCTTCCGGAATAAAATTTCTTTCAGGACCCCATATTAGAGAAATGGTGTGTTCAATTTTAGCAGAACAGCATTATGAAGAAGAACGAAAATTATATACAAGAATAGGTATGCCATTAATGGACTATGAAGAAATATTAGATAGTGGAATAGATGAGAATGCTAACCAAGATATTAATCCAGAAAGTATTCATCACTGGGCAGCAAACCGAATTTCTGATGAATATGCTCTCCTTCGAATCTTGGATTCAGAGGAAGCTCATGCTCATCTTTACGGAGACATTCACGTCCATATGCTTAGGTATTTTGATTTACGACCTTTTTGCATCGATGGAAGTACTAAAATTCCATTATTTAATGGAAAAGATTTGATTTTACTCCGAGCAAAGGAATTTGATTCATATTTTAAACAAGGAGAAAAATTTGTAGATGTATCATCAAATTCACTCTCCCTATATACTCCTAGGGGTTTACGAAAACTCAAATTCATCTCAAGAAGACCTTCGGATGATTACATAAGTAAAATTAGAACGAAAAGTGGAAAAGAGATTATTCTTAGTGAGGATCATAACTTAATGATCTTTAACAACTCAATTCCAAAACAAATTCCCACAAAAGCGTTAAAAGTTGGAGACATCTTGATGATCCTTAATAATAGGGTAGTTAAAGGAGATATTAATGAAATAAATATCCTTGAGGAATTGCTTAAAACATGTCCTTCAGAATTATTAGAAACATTGTATATTAGAAATTTACGAAATTATTTGATAACAAAAAAAGATAATGATTCAATGTCTTGGAATGACGCTTTTTGTAAAGCTGATGTTTTAGATGCTCCAAGAAGTTGGGAGAAGGGAAGTGTTCCAATAAAAGAAGCAATTAAGTTAATCCAAACTTATGATATTCCTCTTGCTGATTTAGAGATTGGTGTTGTTGGATCTCCATTATCAATCCCTGTTTTATTAAAATTAGAAGCCCCAATCCTAAAATTAATTGGTTATTTTCTGTCTGAAGGGAATTATAATATTAAAGATAATCTCAATTATAATCTTGTTTTAACCAGTAAAGATTCCTATATATTAGAGGATATGGAAAGATCAATAAAGGAAAGTTTTGATACTTATATTACTCATTGTATAATTGAGGATAAAGCACCCCAGATATACTTTGGAGGCAAAATGATATATATATTGTTCAGGTATGTTTTTGGAATTAAGCCTTATAGCCATAAAAAGAAGCTAACAAACATATTTTTGAATTTATCTGATAAAAATTTAAAGCCATTATTGTCTGCCCTATATAGCGGAGATGGCCATATAATCTATCGGTCAGAAAGATCAGATTGTGATATCATTTATACGTCAAAATCTAAATCACTTATAGATTATCTTAGTTTTATCTTTTCGTCCCATTCAATATATCATTACATCAAAGAAGTTTATTATGATTATGAGATAGATGAATATAAGGGTGAGGGTTTTCAATACCGATTAAAAATATTTGGTGGAGATAATATTCTCAAGTTCTCTAAATTAGTAGAATTTTATCAAACAGAGAAACAGAATAAGCTTATTAATTTCATTAAAAACCATTCAGCGAAATACTCTAATAGAAAACCATATGATAAAGTTGTTTCTATTGAAAAAATTAAATCAAATCATCCTTTTTTATATGATTTTACCTTAGAAGGTAATGGAGAATGGACATCTCACAATTTCTATGCAAATAATATATTAATTCATAATTGCCAAGAATGGGATCCTCGTATGATACTAGAACACGGATTGCCACCGGTAGATAGTTGGGCACATTGTAGTAAATCTGGACCTGCTGGTAGTTTAAGGGTTGCAGTTACTCATTTGGCAAAATGGTTGGGAATTATTCAAGGTGAATTTTCAGGAGGGCAAGGATATGACTACATTACGACATTCCTAGCACCTTATGCAAGAGGTTTATCGAAAAGAGAAATTGAGCAATCAATGCAATGTTTAATTTTTGAAACAAACCAAATTTTTGCTGCACGTGGTGGACAGGTTCCGTTTACCTCAATTTCATGTACACCGACAGTACCAGATGGTTTGGTTGATATTCCTGCAATCGGACACCATGGGAAAGTTGTAGGAAAGTATGGAGATTTCTCAAACGAATGCCTTGAACTGTTTGATGCATTAACAGAGGTCTATATTCAAGGTGATCATAATGGAAAGTTATTCGCATTCCCTAAACATGAAATTAAGATTAAGAAAGAATGGCTTTCAGAATTTGAACCGTCCTACTTAAAAATCATGGAAGAAGTCGCAACCATGGGGACCCCCTATTTTCTCAATATGTGTCCCGATTGGATGCCTGATGAAATTCATAGTCAATGTTGTCGAAAGTTTTTAAGTGGAAATCAAATTATTCAACAATGCATTTTAGACCCAGAAAAAAGAAAAAATGTGAACATTTGGGAGAATTACGTTACAATTGGTTCCTTACAGAGTGTTAGTTTAAATTTACCAAGATATGCCTATCTTTCAAAGAATGAGGAGGATTATTTTACTATTTTAGAGGAGAAAATGGAGCTTGCAGCAAAAATATTAAGGAAAAAATGGAATTTAATTGAAAAAAGGCTGAAAACAGGTCATCTCCCTTTATGCAGTGGCAAAATTAATGATAAACCTATATTTAACTTAAAGGATCAAAACCTCTCAGTTGGATTTACTGGATTAAATGAAGCAGTAAAAAGCCTTACCAATTTTGAGTTACATGAAAATGAAAGTGCTTATGATTTAGGAAAACATATTCTTGAATATATGGTCGCAAAGTGTAATTCCATGACAGAGAGAGATGGAAAGCTATATTCGCTATGGGAACAACCTTCTGAAAGCTCCTCTGGACGGTTTGCAAGATTGGATTTAAAACATTTCCCTAAAAAAGCTCTTCCTCAATCAAGCGGAAAATCCGTATATTATACCAATTCAAGCCATTTAAGATATGATGCGGACATTCCATTATACGAACGAATTAGAAAGCAAGGAGATTTCCATCCTATTGTAAATGGTGGTGTTATTACTCACATTTGGTTAGGAGAGCAGAAACCAGACATAAAGGGTTTGTGGGAGCTTACCAAAAACATTTGTTGCAAAACAAATACGGCCTATTTTGCGTATACTACCGATTTTACCTATTGTCCTTCTTGTAGAACAATGTTTAGGGGAGGTCAATGGTCATGCCCCCAATGTTATACTAAAGAGGTAAAAATATATTCCAGAATTACAGGATATTACAGCGAAGTGAATAGATATAATCCAGGAAAATTAGCTGAATGGCGAGGGAGGATAAGATATAATACCGTTTTTTAAAGAATAAATTTTTTAAACCTTAAAAATTATGATTTTTGGAATGTAGTAATATGAGGATCAATAGTTTTTCCTCATCCCAATTTTTTTAGGGAATCCTTTATAGTATTTCTCCTATGAAGAATGAATCCTCAATTAAAGAGTATCAATTGAAAATTAATAATTGGATCCAAAAACATGGGGGTTATTGGCCACCATTATCTATGTTAGGGGCTTTAATAGAGGAAATAGGAGAGTTAGCCCGAATTATTAATAATTTAGAGGGTTTTAAACCTGCTAAACTGAATGAGGAGTCGTTAAATCTTGGAGAAGAGATTGCTGATATTTTTTATGCTTTAATATGTATTGCAAATTATTATAATATAGATATTGCGAAGAAATTAGATAATTCACTAAAAAAAATAATAAACAGAGATTCAAAACGATTTTTATAAATGATAAAGCTGGTATTAAGTTGAGATTCCATTATTACAATCGCATTATATGTAAAAAGCTTATTAAGTTTGTAGATATAATCTCAAAATTTTAATTTTTTAAATAGTTTTAATTAATAATTTAGACGGAAAGGATAATAAAAAGGATTAATTATAATTAAAAAAATGCAAGAAAATGGTCTTAGTAAACAGGAAATACTTAAATTATTGGATGAAAAATTAGCAAAAGATTTAACTTATGATTCAGGTTCAATCTTAGGCTCGATGTGTACTGAACCCTTCGAATTAGCTAAAGAAGTTTACATAAAGTATATTTCTAAAAATTTAGGGGATCCCGGTTTATTTTCAGGTACAACTGAATTAGAGCAGGAAGTAATTAAGGAACTTGGTGAATTATTTCATGGAAATAATCTTATAGGAACTTTTACAACCGGAGGATCAGAGGCTAATTTAATCGCAATGAGAATTGCTAAGAAGTTACATCCAGAGATCAAATCTCCTGAAGTTATTGTTCCAACCTCTGCTCATGTTTCCTTTGATAAAGCTGCTGATTTATTAGACATTAGATTACGTAAAGTAAACTTAAAATCTAATTTTGAATTAGATTTAGACCATTTTTCAAGCCTTATTAATGATAATACCTGCGGAGTTGTAGCTGTAGCGGGAACTACTTCATTAGGAATTGTTGATCCTATAGGAGAAATTGGCAATATTATTGAAGATAAGAATATTTTTTTTCACGTGGATGCCGCATTTGGAGGATTCGTATTACCCTTTTTAAATTTACTAAATAAAAAAATTCCCCCTTGGGATTTTTCCGTGAAGAATGTAGATTCACTAACGGCAGACCCCCATAAAATGGGATTAGGAGTTATTCCTTCGGGTGGTTTTTTCTTAAGAAATGGTGAAATTTTAGAAAAAACAGGATTCGAGATACCTTATCTTGCAGGAGGTAACTTTAAACATTTTCATATAGTCGGTACTCGTCCCGGAGCTTCAGTAATAGCTTTTTGGGTAGTTTTACGTTCTTTAGGGATAAATGGTTTTAAGAATGTTATTAAAAATTGTATGAATAATACTCAATATCTCACTCAACGTGTTTCTGAAATTGAGGGGATAAAATTATCGGTAAATCCAATTATGAATGTTGTTGGCATTACTACAGAAAATGGGAAAAGTATTTGTGATCTTGATTTAAGATTACGTAAGAAAGGTTGGATGTTAGGTAAGTTTGAAGATTTCAATTTAATTAGAGTAGTAGTAATGCCTCATGTAACTAGGGCGCATTTGATAAAGTTTACAGATGACCTTGAAATAATTGTTAAGGATTTAAAATTAACCTGCTAATTTTTTTTCGAACAATTTCCAGGAAGATATCCTATATAGCTGAAAATGCTTATCAATCAAATCAATATTAGTGTTTAATTCATCTAATATTATTTTATCAGTAAGATTATGTATTTCATAGATAAAAATTACATCCTCTCCTCTCAACTTATTACTTTGAAGGAGCTTTAGTAGGTGATTACACTTTTTTTTAACACCAGATAATCGCTCATCCGAAAGATTAGGATTTACTTTCTTAAAATCTTCAAATATCAATGGTCCTCCACTAACAATGATATTTTGTGGGGGAATACCCCATTTTTTTAAAACCTTTTTAGAGGAATTCGCAGAAACTAAGAGGTGTGATTTTTTTTCTTTAATTTGCTCTAAAAATTCTTTTTCATTGCTCTGTTTATCCCCAACCTTATGATCTTGATTTAAAAATTTGGAGAATAGGGGTTGGAATTTTGAGTATAAAGATTCGAGAATTGAGAGGAATTGTTGATTGCATTCTTTATCTAAAGTATAATTTGGGGCTAATTTTCTAAAAAGGATTTTCATATCAATCAAATCATCTAAAGTTGACAATAAAGCTTTAATTTCAGCATCATCAATTATATTTGACATTTGTTATATTTTTGAGTATATTTATTACTTATAATTATTATAAGAAAATAAGAATTTTATAAAATGTTTCAGAAATATATTTATAAATCTAAAAATAATTTAATACATTATATAGACTTATTTGGGTACAAATTTTCTCGGATAATGAATTAGAGAATGGCAAAACAAAAAAAGAAAACAATTGGAATAAAAACTACACGATATTTTACAAAAACTTGTTCTCAGTGTAAATTTGAATATCCAAATTGGTTTACTAATTGTCCTAAATGTGGTGCTGCTTGGGATTTTGGTGAAGCTGAAAAAGTTCTGGATCAAGAGGATAAATCGAAAAAAAATATTAAAATAGTTGTAAAAATAACTGAAGAAGATTTTGATAAGTCTTTACAGCTAGTTCAATTAATATTTAGTGCTGATCATGGGAAATCATGGTATCAAATGAAAATGGAAAATAAACAAGATTATTTTATTGCAGAAATTGCTGATGTTCCTACAGGCATTACCATTATTTATTACATACGCGTTTATTTAGAAAACGGAAATATAATAATCGAAAATAATGAAGGAAATTACTTTTTCTATAAAGTTGGCATGCCTATTGAATATAAAGAACAAGAAGAAAAAGTTAAGCCCCCCAATAATGTAAGTTATGAACCTTATGATGAAGATATTCTTAGTGATTCAAAATTTAAATACCAAAATTCCCAACAAGAATTGATACAAGGTAATGAATATTTTATCCCTTCAAATAAGGATCTTGATAGAAATGTCCTTAAGGTTCAATCAGAAAATGTTATTCCTCCAGCGAAAATCCAACCACCATCTAATCCTGAAGATTATCATTTTGAAAAAAATGTTACTATTTTTGGTGTGCCGCAAGTTGAAATTGACCCCGATCTGAAAGTGTGTCCTTATTGTAATTCAAAAATTAAGAAAATGTGGAGTATTTGCCCAATATGTGGTAAAAATCTATAAGTAATAGTATTTTTTTAACGTTTTTTAAAGATCTTGAAAGATTATAATTTGTTACCACATTTATTACAGAAAGCATAATCTGAGGAAAGAGTCGCCCCACATTGCTCACAGATCAATAAATCCTTAGATTTTAAATCTTCCTTAGGAACTGGTTGGGATGCAGGTCGTACTAAGAAGCTTGGTGATTCTTTTTCAATATCACTAATGTTTGGAATAATTCTTAATGTTGATGATGATTGTTGTTTTTTCGATTCACTAGCAATAAGAGGTTTGGGGGTAGCAAAAAAAGGTATAAATTTTTTTTGGTGCTCTTCAATTTCTCCTTCTTGTTTTTGCTTTAATGCTTGAAATAAAGGATTCGTAGGGGTGGTTGTTTGAGAGGTTGTTGGATAAGTTAAGAAAGGTTCCGTTTGAGGTTTTTCTTTTTTATCCTTTTTGGTTTTCTTCATATCTTCTAATAATTTATTTTGTTTTTGCTTCTCTTCCTCAATTTTCTTCTCTTTTTCTACTTTTAATTTCTCCTTTTCCAATTTTTTTTGTTCTTTAGCTAATCTCTTTCTTTCTTTTTTAGAAAGAATGACATCAGGCATATAATCCACTAAAGACTCAGATTCAATCTCTTGGGATGGTGGTGATTGAGTGGATTTCTTAGTTTGTAGTAATTGAAATTCTTCTGGGGCTGGAACTGGAGTAGGGAGATTTGAGGAAAATGGGATGGCTTTTGGCACATATTTTGCACTTTCTTCTGACTTTGAATCAAAAAACAAGGAAGTTCTTGTTTTTGGTGGAGGTTGTTCTGATTTTTCAGATAAAATTTCATCGGGCATTTTAAATTCAATATCATTAGGTTCTGGTATCTCAATCTTGGGCATTAGAGTAGAATCTGTGGTTTGAGGTGTTTCTATATGTTTTCTTTGTGATGGTTCCGGAACTGGTGGTGCCTCATACTCAAAATCAGATTCCAATTTAAAACTAGTTATTGGCTTGGGTTTTTCAATTAACTCAGGTTCTGGCACTGGAGGTGCCTCAAATTCAAAATCTGAATCAAACTTGATCGTAGATGGTAAATTCACGAATTCATTATTATCAGGTTCAGGAACTGGTGGTGCCACATAGTCTATTTGGGTATTAGTAGAAGAATAACTTGGAGTAGCCATTTCTTGGGCTTCGATTGTTATCTGTCCCGGACTAAAAACGGTTTCATTAGCAATCAATTGTTCGGGAACTCCTTGTCCGATCATTAAGCAAGCCAAAATATAAAAGCAATCTCCAACACCATCTCCTGTTTTAGCAGAGGTTTCCATATAATATAAGTTAAAATCTCTTGTAAATCGATTGATCTCTTCCATAGTCACAGCTCTTTGCTCTAATAAGTCACTCTTATTCCCTACTAACAGCAATGGTATTTCAGCTTTAACATTTGCTCTAACTTCTTCAATCCATTGTGGTAAATGTTCAAAGCTATCAGAATTGGTAAGATCAAAAACTAACACTACTCCTAAAGACCCTCTATAATACATTGGTCTAATAGAGCTAAATCGTTCTTGTCCTCCTGTATCCCATAATTGGAGTTTACATTTAATTGAACCCTCATTGGTATCTATAGAAATGGTTTTAACATGGAAATCAACGCCAATAGTCATTTTATAATCTTCAGTGAAGAAACCTTTTGAGAAACGAAGAGTTAGAGCAGTCTTTCCAACGCCACCATCACCGACTACTATTGATTTAAATAGATAATCATATTCTTCTGCCATAGTTGATCATGCTTAAAGTTATTATATCTTAATTCTTTATTTTAAAGAGAAAAATCATATTACTTTATGTTAATATAATAAATAAAAATATATTTAATTATACTTTTGGATGATAACTAACTATATTGTATATATTATTGATAATTTGTTTATCCTCTAAATTTCAAATTTAACAAGAATATTCTTTAAAATTTATACCTTATAGATTACTTAAGTAAGACGTGTTTTATTATTAACTGTTTCTTTATCAAAATCAACCTTTTCAAACCATTCATTTATTAAATCTAATTCTTCTGTGGGAAATTCGTATGAATGTTCTTTATCTGGATACAAAGATTGATTCACTTCATCTCGATAATTTTTTAAAGCAGATCGGATATTATCGCCAATATTTCCGAAATATTTTAGAAATTTGGGTTTAATATCAGTAGATAACCCTAACATATCATAAATAACAATTATTTGTCCATCACAATATGGACCAGCACCAATTCCTATAGTTGGAATGTCCACTGAGTTAGTAACAAGTTTTGCAATTTGCCAAGGAATACTTTCCAACACTATCGAAAACACACCTTGTTTTTCTAAGTTTTTAGCATCGATTATTAATTTTTTAGCAGCCTCAACGGTCTTCCCTTGCACTAAAAATCCACCAAATTTATAAACTGCTTGAGGAGTAAGTCCGATATGACCCATTACTTGAATATCGGCATCAATAATAGCTTTTATTGTAGGACAGATTTCGGTACCTCCCTCAACCTTAACAGCTTCAGCACCCCCTTCTTGGATGAATCTTCCCGCGTTTTTTACAGCGTCATTTTTATCTACTTTATAGGAAAGAAATGGCATATCTCCAACTATCAGAGCATTTGAAACTCCACGTGCAACTGCTTTTGTATGATGAATCATCTCATCCATGTTCACTGATAGTGTGTTATTATATCCCAGTGATACCATGGAAAGAGAGTCTCCAACAAGTATAAGATCAAATCCACAGTCATCCACTATTTTTGCAAAAGAATAATCATATGCTGTAATGGTGATTATCTTTTCTCCTCTCTTTTTTTTATCAATAATCTTTCCCGTAGTTATTTTCTGTAAGGCCATATTATAAAATAAAAATCTAATTTTGAAAAAGATTATGATTATTAATATTCGCCTTGATTGAAATTAAAGAGAGTGTTTGGAGCCAGAGGGGAGATTTGAACTCCCCTAAACAACTCTGCAGGCTGTCGCTCTACCAAACTAAGCGACTCTGGCTAGGATAAAAAGGGAGGTGAATTAAATTAAACATTAATATATATAATAAAAACTGTTTTGAATTTTATGATTTTGTTTCGGTAAAAGATTGATTTAAAATTGTTTGAATTTTACTAAATCCTTTTTTAATTTTTTCTAAATTCATTAATTTTGTGCTAATTCCTAAATAAAAGAAGTTTTGTTGTTCTTTAGTATTTACTAGAATTAGTTTAACATAATCAATTTTATCTTCAAAAATTGTGCTACGTTCATTTATATCTACTCCTTCATCTACTAATCTTTGGAAAAATTCAAGATCATCATTTATTCTTCCACTAATAGTCTCTTCAAATGTTTTGATATCCATCGTATTTTTATAATCATCTGCTATTATCAACCCAGAGTCTGTATAAAGAATTGCATAGTTACACTCAAAATCTGTAATTAAACTTGTTAAAAAATCATTCAATTTATCTAGTTTCAATAATCTACTTAAAGAATAGGACATTGCTTTTGAAATAGAGGAAATATCATAATAAGAAATATTAAAAAATCTAAATTTCATATCCTTGTTTTGGGATAGAATTAGATTTTCAAGCATTTTTTTTCTCTCAAGATATTCCTCAATATTGCGGTATTTTGGATCAAATTTACTAAAACAAACAATTACCTCATTAGAATATCCTAAATCTCTGTAAATTTCTAATAATTTATGAAGATACTGTACTGAATCCTCAAATTTTAAATCATCTTGAATATCAATAAGATAATAGATAAAATTCGTCTCACTAAAATAAATGGGATTAGCTAAATAGATTTCTCGGAATTTTTTTTGACCTCCCATATCCCAAAGATTAATATGATATGTCTTAAGAAATTTAAACGAATTATAATCAATTTTTATCGTGGGTTTTAAATCTTTAACACGTTCATAAAAGTTGTATTTCATGCGTAATGCGATTAAAGCGCTTGTTTTCCCAGCGTTATCTAACCCGGCAATAACGATTTTATATTCAAAATCATCATGTAATTTAGTAGACATAGCTTATAGAGATCAATTATTTTTAGAATAAACTTTCTTTATAAAAATTAACAATATAATAGTTTTTTTTTATTTATTTTTATGGATTTAGTAAAACTTTACATTTCATAAGGAGAAAGAATTATCACCTAAATAAATTCAATAAGATTTTTTAGGAAACAAATCATTAATTAATTCTGAAAAAAGGTTCTAGTACGTGATAAATGTGGATGCAAAGGATATTGATTATTACTCTTTAGGTTTTGATTTTATTGAAACAAAAGCTATGTTCATTTCCGATTATAAAAATGATAAATGGGATCAAGGAAAACTTCTTCCTTTTGGTAATATTGAAATTTCTCCAGCTGCTTGCGTATTAAATTATGGGCAGGAAATTTTCGAGGGAATGAAAGCTTTGTCAACTAAAAAAGGAGACATAACTCTATTTAGACCTGAAGAGAATGCAAAAAGGTTTAATAAAAGTGCAGAACGACTTTTAATGCCAACCTATGACACACATCAATTTGTACAGGCAATAAAGCAAGTGGTAATAGCTAATAAAGAATATATCCCACCCTATGATACCGGGGGAGCCCTTTATATTAGACCCTTAATGATTGGAAGTGGACCTATCTTGGGGGTAAAACCTGCTAAAGAATATAAAGTAATAATTTTCACAGTACCTGTAGGACCTTACTTTCCTCAAGGTTTTATGGGTATTGATCTGGAAATAACTAAAGAATATACCCGAGCAGCGCCGGGAGGAACTGGATATGCAAAAACAGGAAGTAATTATGCAGGTTCTATGTTAGCTGCTAAATTGACTAAAGAAAAAGGTTTTTCTCAAGTTATTTTTTTAGATGCTGTGAATAAAGAATACATAGAAGAAGTTGGGACTGCTAATTTTTTTGCGGTGATTGAGGATAAACTTGTGACCCCCCTAACTTCTGGAACTATATTGCCAGGAATTACTCGAATGTCAGTAATTGAATTAGCAGCAAAAAAACTTGGGATGGTGGTTGAAGAAAGAGATGTATCTTATAAAGAATTATTTGATGATGGTTGCATAGAAGTATTTTGTACAGGAACTGCGGCAGTTATAACGCCTATTAAGTCTGTTTCAATTGAACAACAAAAAAAAGTTTTTAGTGGAGGAGAACCGGGTCAATATACACGTAAACTTTACGAACTACTTACTGGAATTCAGAGACTAGAAATTGAAGATGAATTTAACTGGGTTGTAGTGGTATAATTTGTCTATGATTTAATGTTTTTTTCGCCAATGCTATTTTTTTGTTTTACGGTTCTTCCTTGGATCAATGGGATTTAAGTTTAAAAGTGAACGTATTAAATTTTCACGGGACATATCTCCTCCAGTCATTTTTTTCAAAATACTTTCTTTTCCGAATATTTGTTTAACAATTTCTTTAGTTGAAATTTCATTTCTATATAGATTTTGGCTTTTACGTTTGATATAACTCCAATAATGAATAAGTTGATGAACATCATCCATAGTGGCTATAGAACCATCTTCTAAAAAGAGATATTTAAAATTTAATTTTAAGAACATTTTGAGAGTATCTAGCATCCTATTAGCATCTTCCCAATTAAAAATTACACTTTGGCGGCTGTTTATAAAAGCATCTGTAGAAAATAATAATTTTTTCTTTTCATGGTAAAATGAAATTAGATTCTTGCAATGACCAGGAGAGGGTAATATTTTGAACTTAGCCTTAGTAGTAAGAATTTCATCTGGTTGATTAAGTTGTCTTATACTACAGGGTTTCGGAATGCCCCATATCAGATTCCTTTCAGGTGGTATTTTAATCTGATTTCTTATAAGAAATGCAGTTTCTTTATTAGAAAATGTAGGAACATTATATTCATGAATTAGGTCATAAACTGCTCCGTAGTGATCTTCATGATGATGAGAAACTACACAATATTCAATTTCATCAAAATTTAAACAGTTTAGAAACTCATACTTAGCATGATGATGCCCAGTATCTATCAAAAGCCCGTCTATTAAATAAGCAGAAACCCACATAAAGGGGTTTTTTTGTAAGTCTAAAGTAGCCATTCTATAAATCGATACTGATTCCCTCTCCAATTTTTCAACAACTATGGATATCATTATTACTAGCTAAATGTAAAAAAAGTGTTTTATTTTAGTAAAATCCTCAAAATTATTAATACCATATAGACAGCTATTATTATTTGCTTAAAGTTTAGATTTAATCGTTTTATAATTAAGAAGTAAACTCATACTATTTCGAAATATCTTCAATTAATAAATTAAACGCATCCTTTACATTTTCTCCATTTTTTGATGATATTTTTAAATAATTGATTATATTAGGATGTTCATTTTTAATGTCATTAATAAAATCATCTATAGGAGATAACATTTCTTTATCTATTAAATCTGATTTAGTTCCAAGTAATAAAATAGGGATTTTACCTAATTCTTTTAGCTTATAAATCCATTCTTGAAGATTTTCAATACTACTTATACGAGTAAGATCAAATAAGATAATAGCAGCTAATGACCCATCGACAAAACGATCTAAAATATCTTTGAATTGGTCTTGTCCCGCAAAATCCCACAGTATAAAATTGATTTCAGTATTATTGACAAGTATAGTTTTTGAATAAAAATCTACCCCCCGAGTTAATTCATTCTTAGCATTAAAAGTATCAAAAACCAATCGGTTTAAAAAAGAGGTTTTTCCGACCCCACCATCTCCAGAGACAATAATTTTCACAGTTTTTTCCATAGGTACTATAATCAGGCTTATTTAGAATTTAAAAAATTATAAAGTAATTTATCTTGTGTAATAATCGAATGTAATAAAGCTTTACTTTGTTTTAAACACAAATTCAATTTAGATTTATTGACAAGATTCAATATCTTTATAACCTACTAATCTCAAAAAATTACCTTATTTCCAAGAACATAAGTGCATAATCTTCTTATATGGTAATAGAATATGTAAAAGTAAATTAATCTTTATGAGACGATATTTTGAGTATTAGAATAACTATTGTTGGAGATACGCATGCTTTCTCTTTTGAGGATATACCTCACCAAATTATTGAATCTTGTCAAAATTCTGATTGGATTATTCATGTTGGGGATTATATATCTGAGGATATCCTTAATGGATTCTTCAAGTTAAAGAAGGAGTATTTTAAAGGCGTTTATGGCAATGCAGATCCTTTAAGTATAAGAAATATGGTTTTAGCAAAGGAGGTTATCGAAATTTCAAACATAAAGATGGGGATCATCCATCCTTATTATGGTGGTCCAGACTCATCTTTATTAAGGAAGATAATTAAAGAATTTAAAGAAGATAAGGTAAAGGTTATCTTTTTTGGTCATACCCATGATCCAAAGATCTTAGTGAGGAAGCAGTTATTATTAATAAATCCAGGTAAAGGGTATATAGATTCCAATTCTATCAATTCCCAAGCTTCAATAGCTATTCTAGAGATAGGATCTCATCTTAATGCAAGTATTAGACAAATTAATTTTTAAATTACAATAATAACTTAGTTTTTAAAGGTTTAATCTGTTGGATTTTTTTGGATGCGCCCTAATAATTTTTTATATTCTTTGGGAAAAAGATTCTTGGTTACTTCTTCTGCTTGGTGTTTTATTTCATAAGATTCATCTGAAAGGATACAATTTTCTAAAATATGGTATACTTCTTCATTTTTAATATTAAGTACTTTAAAGGCATTTACTGCTGCAATACGCTCTTCAGAACTTTCACTAACTTCTATTATACCATCTAAAAGTTTAATTGTTTCATATTTATTTAATTCTTTCTTTGTTAATTGTTCAAAAATAATAGCAACCGTTAATTTTTCATTCATGAAATCTAAAGCATCTTGATAGTAAATCTTTTTATGAGTATCTTTAAGATTGAAAGGACATTTATGGTTTTCGGGTAATCTATGAACTGAGCAAAAAGTCATCTCACAAAATCTACAACTAAATGATAATCCTTCGATAAATTTTTTGCAATAATAACATTTTGCCAATAGTTAATTCACATCATCATTAAGGGTTTAAGGCAATTATCAAAATAGATAAAGAATATTATTTTTAAGAGTTATACTACAAATTTATATTTAAATAAGTATTTAAATTTACCAATAGTTAATAAAGAGCTAATTTAAAATAATAGAAAAACCTATTAAAAGCACTTTATTTAGATGTTTGTATCACTTATACTAGCTCTCGGAGTTTTTGAATTTTCCTTTTGAATTTTTTAGCTCGTGGATCAATAATATTATAGACTAAAAATCCTTCAATAATTTTCAATGCTTTCTGATAATTATTTATGCTATTAATTAAATCTCCCTTTTTTTCTGTATTTTCAGCCATTTCTATTATAAATTCAAGTTCAATTTGTTTTGATCGATGATCAAGATTAAAAAGATACTCGGTAATCTTCCTTGAATCCTCTGTAAAACCGAATTCCTTAGCTATAATTAACGCTTTCCCGTATTGATTTTTAGAGACTTGATAGGCTAGATCTTTTTCTGCATTTTTAGCTTTTTTAATGAAAGTCTTCATCACTTTTTTAGCAGTATCTTTACTAAGATTTTCTAATTGAGCTTTAATATCATCAACATCTTCTTCATTAATAATTATTGAGGACAAGGGTTTAATTTTTGTATCTTTTTGATGTGCTGCACTATTTAACACTTCAACATTTGATGCAATAGTTTCTAAAGGTGTAGGAATTATAATTTTTTGTTCCAAGAGTTGAAAAATGTTAAAAAGAACGATTGAATCTTCAATTTGCACAATCTTTTTGAGTCTATGGAGCATATTATTGATAAAGAAAAATGGTTTTGAGTTAAGTAATTCTTTTGCTAAATTAAAAATCGCTTTTTGGATTAAGTTCTGTTTTATATATTCTAATTCATGAGGTGGAATTGAATGTGCGATAGTCATCGGAAAAACTAGATGAATATTAAAAGATTCAACTATATCTTCTATCATTGCCTCAAAATCAATCTTACCAGTTTCACGAAATTGTAGAAGTTCATCGTGATAACGAGTTTCAAACATCTCTAAAAATTGAAACATATTTTTTTTCAATTCATCTGAAGCTTTGCTATCAAGAATAAAACATATTCGAACAATGCTACCATCTTTTAGTAATATATTAAAATTCCTATATTGGAATTCATAGAATTGAAATTCAAAAAATGTAGTATTTTTATGATTTACTACATTTTCTGACTCCGAAAAAGAGATATTTGCTTGAATAAATCCACTTAACAAATTCGCATCTATATCAACCCCAGAAACCGCATAATTAAGTAATGTTAATCCCGATTCTTTATCCATTATCAGTATATGTTTTATATTCAACACATTTAAGAATTTCTGCCAGATTAGTTCTTGTTCTATTTTTAAATCTCTTTCTTGTGATTCAATCTGAAAAATCTCAAAATTAGGGGCTAGTTCAAATCCCATCTCTTTTAATCGGCTTCTAACACAATCTTCACAAGAGATAGAATTAGAAGAACAATTATTCTGTATATAACCGCAGTTATATCCTAAACCCTTAATCAGAAAATAAACCATAAGCCTCAGTTTCCAGGTTAGTTTAAAATACTATAAAACCTACTCCCTGATTTTAAAAGTTAATTACTCGATTCCTTCTATAAAAATAAATTAGGATTTTTTAAATTTTTAGATATGAATAAATGGAAATTGTACTATTATAACAATTAGGATTTTTTAGTATACAAGGCTGATTCAGACAAAATAATTACATTTTAACCATTAATTATTGTCTCTTGTAATTCTTTCTTAATCTCTGCTTGTAAATAAATTTCTTTCTTGTTCTAAAATTTCGCTAAATCTTTTTTTAAAAGGAGCTTTTTGAAATTCCTTTAATAATTCCCACTCATTCCGATTCAATTTTATAGGATCATTTTTCATTAGCGACACTTTTTGAATTTATTGATAACCTAATATTATAAGAAAATTATAATATGCTTATTAATGATTTAGAGTCCAATTTATGGAATTATTATTGTTTTTTAGTCTTATATTCAAGCTTTCTAAATATTAAGATTGAAGATTAAAAACCTATGAAATTTAAAGATTTAATAGAAAGAAAAGAAAAATTGAAAAAGTATAATCTCTATTTTTTTGCGAATGAAGGTTTAACAAGAAAGCCAAGAAAAATTACGATATTTGAGATCATATCGAATACTTGAGACCAGAAAAGCCATATTGCATTATAATCTTGATAAGCGCGAGCGGTAAGAATAGATCTTATAAGGTTTGTAGCAACAAATATGAGAAAGCCTATTCCCACAATAAATCCATGCACTTTACTTAATCTCTTGTTGCGATACATGAAGAAAAACATGATCGCACATATTAAGTAAATAAAGATCATAAGATACGGTAGAACTGCAGAAAGCATTTCTGAGGTGGGAGAAAGAGCTATAAATAATCCGGAGGTTGCTATATAGATACCAATAATCCACTTTTTGGCTTTAATTCGTCCCTCTTTTGTAAGTTCCTTATCACGTCTTAGTTCATATAAAATTATGGACGCATCTGTTCCAATAAATAGAATTGTAAGTGCCATTAAGACAACTAAAACATATCTCATCTTCACTAAAAACAGAGTAAACTCGGGAGAGAAGGTCCCTGTTCCATAGAAGATGGCATAGATAAAGTCATATATTTTACCATGTCCCAGAATAAGAAAAAAGCTAGCAAAAAGAAAAAATGCATCAAAAAGGTAAATTTCTTCTTGCTTGAACCATCGGTGATATAAGAAGGAACTCATTGCAACAATAATTATTATTCTTGCTATACTAATTCCTGCAAACCAATCTGCGAATGGAAAAGTAGTGACCGTAATTATTACAACGTCCCAAGTGAAATAGTATAATAAGGTCCATAAAAGTATGGCTATCAAGTTAACCACTATGAGAGCTAATTTCCATGTTTTTTTATTTTGCTTTTTCATAATAACCAACTAGAGATGTTCCCTAATTCATTTTAAAATAATAATTAAAACCTATCTTTTTTTTGTTTTTATTTAACTTTTATTCGAGCTTTTTAAACCTTATTTTGTATAAAGTAATAATAGTATACTTTTGGTGAAAAATATAATGAATATGATGAATTTAAAGAATTGGAGGAAAAATGCATTTATACTAATGATTATCGGCCCTACGCAGTATATCATTCTTACAACAATCGCAATGTTATTTTACGCTGGAGGGACACTTATTGATCCTTCAAGTCCTGGTTATGTTTTCTGGGGAAATTTTTTCAGCGATTTAGGTCGAATTATTGCTCTTTCTGGAAATTCTAATATCATATCTTTTACAATATTCACAATTACCGCATTGATTTTGAGTTTTACCTTTTTCCCATTTAGTTTTGCAATACCAGGTTTCTTTAAACTAGACAAAAAACAATTTCTGCTAAGTAAAATAGGTTCTTTATTAGGAATAATATGCATATCCTTTTTTATAGCTGGAATTTTTACTCCTTGGGACATCTTTACCAGCACCCATTTAATTTTTTCAAACTTGTTTAATCTCACTGGCGTCGTTGTTATATTTTTTTATACTCTTGCAATATTATATAATAGAGAATATCCTAACATTTATGCATATATATATCTCACTTTATTTTCGTTTGCGATAATCTATACTATTATACTTCTCAAGTTACCAAAATCTATAACTACAGAAGGACTTATAATCCAAGTAAGCTTGCAGAAAATGGTTCATTATTTATTTTTAGTATGCTTTTTAATACAAGGATATGGAGCTTGGAAACAGGAAAAATTGAATTATAACAAATAAATTAACAATTTTTTTTCCATTTGATTAAGTGAGTTATTATTTTTGTTGTTTATTCATGGATTCTTGGAAGAGAACCCTAAAATTTTTTACCATATCCTCTAAACTCGGAAAATTAGGTATGTTATATTTGGCTAGCAAATTTGAGGTCTTTTTTACTTCTTTTGCTTCACCTATAAGCCAAAAGAATATCGGTTTGTCCGTAGCTTGAACCGATTTTGCAATATCTTCAAAATCATTCATCGCGTTAAATTGGCGAGAACAAAACATCATATTAAAGAGTCCTTCAATTTCAGGGTCATTAAGGACAGCTTCATATACTTTTTTCATAATAACATCTGGTTTGATCTTATTCATCATAGCTTTTTCCATTGCAGGCCAGATATCTACAAATGCAAATCGGTTTGGAGGCATCCATTCTGGAAACACTTCTATAAGTATTTTATAGGTCTCATTGCTAAATTCTGGAAACTTCAAACCATATTTCATTGTAAGATCTGCTGTAATTGTACCTGCACCTCCTGAACCTGCTATAAATGCAGCTTTGCCTACTTTAGGTAACTTTTTTTTAGAGTTGTAAAACATAGAAAAGGTTTGAGCATATTGGAACATTTCGTAAAAACTATTCGCTTGAATTATTCCAGACTGCTTTATAATCGCTTTTATCAAATTAGCATCTTCAGCTAATGATCCGGTATGGCTAAGTGTTGCTTTTTGCCCTAAGGGTGTTAATCCCCCTTTAACTAAGATGATGGTTTTATTAGGGAGCTTTCTTGCCAAATTACATAAATAAATAAATTTTCTTGGATTTTTGAATGATTCAAGATATAAAGCAATAACATTTACCGCTGGATCTTCAATGAGATATTCCATGAATTCAATCTCCCCTATATCCATTTTGTTACCAATAGAGCAGGAATACCTTAACCCCATTTCAGGATGCTGTGTTATTTCATGTATAAGATATCCCCCATTTAGCATACCTGATTGACTTATAATGGCAATATTTCCTCGTTTATATTTCGAAAAAACACCAAAACCCGAAAAAAAACCACTTTTATTTTCAGTATCACTATCTCCTTCTATTGTACTCAAGCCCATACAATTTGGGCCTACAATTCTTATTCGAGAAAAATTCTGTGTAATATCTAAAATTCGATCTTTTAATACCATTCCCTTTTCTCCAACTTCTTCAAATCCAGAGGCCTCAATTATCGCTCCTTTTATACCTTTTTGAATACATTCTTTCAATAACTCAGGAATTGTATGGTTAGGAACATAAAATATTGCTATTTCAACCTCTTCTTTGATATCTAGTACGGATTTATGAAATTTTAGCTTATATAACTCACCTTCAGTATTGGGGTTTACAAGGTAAACCCTACCTTTAAAATTATTAGAGATTAAATTTGTTACAATTCGATACCCACCCTTTAAGGGATTTTTAGAAGCACCAATAACTGCAACGGACTTAGGATGTAAAAACATCTCTATAATGTGATTTTCTGTCATTTTAACAACCACAATTTGTAAATATACTCTAATATGAATCTATTTTTTAAGTAGTAGATAAAAATGATGGAATTTTAAACTATTAACTTCGTATATACTTGTTTTTATAGGAAAAAGTAGGAATAAAATTAAACTATTCGTTGTGTTATTATTTTCATTTTAATTATACCAGAAGGTTTTAGAAAATTGATATAGTCTTTTATTTTATAATTTAATAGTTCGATATTTTTATCATGATGGATGAATTTAATTGGGAAATTTATCGTCATTCTGACTTTTTGAAATCTTTGAATTACACCGAAAGTGATTTAAAATTGTTAAGACTCTTCCTAAATAAGCATTCAATTACCAATGAGGATCCTATCGCTGTTCAAACTTACTTCCAATTAAAAAAGATAAAAACGTAATTAGTTATTCAGAAACTTAGGTTTTTGTCGGCTTTTTCGTTAAGAAATAGATTATAGGTTTTTATTATATTCTACTAAGGTCCATATCATAAAAGATATCGAAATTATCAGAATAGTGACCCAAGTAATAATTGAAACCCAAAATAAAACTAGATCTCCTGAAATCCCGAATTCAAAAGCATAAAATAATCCAATTATAGAAATAGTACTACAGATAATACTGCATAGGCTATCATATATCAATTTCCTGTCAACCATGTTATGTCATGTGTAGTTTTATATGGGTTTATCTAAAATCAATATAATGTGTTTTTTTATACTTATTATGCATTCTTTATAGCCTTAAACGATTTTTTATACTCTTCTGGTTTTCCCCCAGATTCAAGATGATTAAGGTAGACTTTTAGGCTTTTTAAAAACAGATCACCGGCCATTCCGAGAACGTCTCTTTGTTCTTCAAGTTCAAATTCAGTCCAGAGAGTTACCTCAGTACTGTTTCCTTTTGCGGAAAAGATATAACCAATTTTTTGCATCGGACTACCTTCTTGAATTGAAGTCATTCTTTCATTGGGGATATTTTCTATTTCGATATTAGTTACATCACCTACATTCGTTTTAAGGAAGTATTTCTTAGGTTCCAATTGTTCTATTTCATTAACTACAATATTCCATAGAGGAAGACTCATATAATCGTTCAAAACATCATAAACTTTAGTCACAGGCATATTTAATTCTATTTTTCTTTCTAATCTTGGCATTTTGAAAATTCTCGTAATTATTATAATTCTTAATTTATGTTCTTGTAAGAATAATTTATGAGATCTCATATAAAATAATTACTCCTTACAAAGATTAACTTTCTGGAATTCAAAAATAGTAAATATATATAAAAAAAAGTTAAATTTTGGGTTTTTGAAATTTATAAGCGAATATAACCATAATCGAGATTTGGTGATAAATTCCAAAAATAAATATTATTCTGAGAGTCGATCATAAAACTTCCTGCGGTTCCTACTTCCCAAGCATCATAAGTTTCAAAGGGTCGTAATATGTTAGCATTTGTGCCGTCATAATAGGAGATAATTGAAAATAAGTCCTTTTTATCTAAATTGTTATCTTGACTTAAAATTTGGCATAATTCAGATACTTTATCATATCGTTGGAGATATTTTGAAGGGTACAACATAAAACTCTTGAAAAGTACGTTCTCATATACATTTGCATCGAATGTAAATTTTCCTCTTCTCAAAAGTTTAATATCATTAGCGTTTGGGATTGTTTCAACAATATATATTCTTCGATTATCTCTAATAATATAATTCCAACCTAATGTGTTATCACTTGATGTTATGATATTTTTAGCAGCATAGGCTGTTTTTGCGATTTCCAATGCAGTACGATACCGTATGGATAATGGTACACCATTAGAGCCAACATTTAGAACTTCGACTAAATTCACTGAAATTGCTATTCCTCTTTTGTTAATTCCTCCTAAACCAAGCATAGCGCCCATTCTAAACGTAAAGATGTGCTTATTTCCAAGCTTAGTAAATACCCATGCTGTTGTGGGTACCATCATGAAAGTTAAATCCATATTTTGAGCTAACATAGGCGTTCTACTTGTAAATGATCCTACAGCAGTACATAATCCTGCAATTAAGGGAGGTTGTGGAAATCCAGAGAGAATTGGAAGCATCTTTCCATAATAAAAATCCCAGAAAGTATTTTGAACGAGAATATCTAAGAAATCAATCGATACTTCATAATCAACACCATGTAAAGAGATTGGTACGGTTTCAATCGCGTCAGCCATTCCCTGCATTTCAATTATGTAATGTTCTGGAATGAATTCCAAATATTCAGCAGCATATTGATAAGCAAATTCATAAGGGAGACCTAACTGTTGTGCTTGAAGCATGATAATTAGCTTAAACCAAGCTATTTGAAATGCTAAATATTTCCCCTCTAATAGACCTAAGTTATAGTAATTATCAGCTCTTATATATAAGTATGATTGATCATTAGAAACTCTCCATTGTGCGAAGTTTTCTTGCTGATAACAAGAAGTTTTTAAAGAACAATCTTCATGAGAATTTTCTTCGCACCCGAGTACATGTGTACCATTAACTCCAGTTATAAAAGTTCCAAAAATTATTAAAACCAAAATAAGACTAAAAACTCTTGTTTGCCCCATATTTCCTAAATACCTTTATTGAATTTATTAGTATAAAGTGGTTAATTACTTTCTTAAAATAAGTTTAAAAACTCGTCACATTTAAGTCAAAAATATGTTTGAGAATTAATTCAAAAAGATTTTAATCTGTTTCATTTTTAATATGTACTAAGACATTGAATTTGTAGGAAAGACGTTATGTCATATAATGAAGTAGCTAAAGTTCATAAAAAATTGGGGACACTACTAAAGAAGGCTAACGAAATAAGTGAAAATGCAGCAAAGGAATTTGTTTCCCAGCACAATATTTCTATAGAAGATATTATAAATAGAAAATGTGATTGGAAGACGATTTTAGACTTTAATAGGTATATATCTAACTCAACCGGAATGGAAAGAAATAAGTATATTCCTAAGAATATAGCAATTGAAAGAATAAATATCGAAGATTTTCCCGCTGAATGGCTTTATATACCTGAGGCTGAAGAGGAGAAAATCTTTTTCCATTTATTTGGAGGAGGATATATTATGGGAAATCTTGAAAGTAGACGTTGGATTCCTTATTTAGTTTCAAATGCAACCAATTTACGCTGCTTAACTATTGAATATCGATTAGCTCCGGAATATCCTTTTCCTGCGGCATTAGATGATTCTGTTAAAGCCTTTAAGTGGCTACTTTCAGAAGGATATAACCCCAAAAAGATCATTATCGGTGGCGAATCCGCTGGTGGAGGATTAACTATGGCAACGTTATTAAAGTTGAAAGAATTGGAATTGCCATTCCCCGCCGCCGCAGTTTTAATGTCTCCATGGGTCGATCTTACGGGAAGTGGAAAATCTTTAGAAATAAACTCTAAATATGAACCCGAATTAGTTGCAGGGATAAAACTAATGGCGTTAGCGTATGCGCAAAATCATTCTCTTGAGAATCCCTATATCTCACCTGTTTTTGCTGATTTATCAGGGTTCCCTCCTTTGCTTATCCAAGCAGGTGGAATAGAAGCAATCTTGGATAACTCGATTATATTAGCAGAGAAAGCAAGAACTGCTGGAATTGATATCAAATTAGAAGTTTATGATAATATGGTTCATGTATTTCAAAATCTGGGGTATGAACTATCAGAAAGTAAGAAAGCGTTTGAAAATGTAAATAAATTTGTGCAAAAATATATCTAAATCTAATTCTTTTGTTTTTTTTTTTTTTTTAAAAAATCGAAGTTTATTTCTTTTTTTAAAAAAAAAATTATAAAGGAAGAGTTCAAACGTGTTTTACTGATAAAATGTAATTATTTTCTCTAAACTGAAGTAATTTTTTCAGAAATTTATATCAATTCAATAGAATAAACAAAATTTTTAATTATAATAAAAATAAAGGTGATATTCCATATGCAAGGGCCAGGGGTTATTCCATAAATTTCTCAATAATGAGAAATTATATTTATTTTTTAATTTTCTTTTGGATGGTTTTTTAAATTAAATCAGAGGGTAAAGTGTGATCTTTATAAATATTCTGAAAGAGTTTCGGATTTGGATGTTTCCCAAATTTTTCAATAAGAAGCCTTTCTCCCTGATAGATTAAAATATAAGGAATCAATAATTCATCTGAGATAAATTTTAACATCGATTCTATACCACTGTCAGGAATTATTTCAAGTTGTTTTAAAAAATCTTTAATTTTATCATCATTCCAATTATAGACGTATTTACAGTAAGCTAAATTGCCTTCAAGAACAGAAAATTTACTTTTTAGCATTTTTTGTTTAATTAAGGTATCTAGATCATCCTCTAATTCAGGATGTAAACAAAATTTCTCTAATGATAAATTTACACTTATTTCGGGATGAAACAAAACACTTTCCGCAATTTGACCAATACCTTCTGAAATCACCATTTCAGGAGTATAGATCATTTTAATGCAAGTTTCAAAATAGTTCTTTTTTCTATAAAGAAATTTATCCTTTATAGTGTCTTCTGTATGATGCCCAGGATATCCTTCATGGCATGCAAAATTGATAAGGTTAGTCCAATAAATATCAATACTCGTATTAATTTCAATTTTAGATTGATAATTACCCTGATACCAACTATATATTCCCCAATTTTTATTTTTTATTAAATATATTTCAACTTTTTCGTTTTTTGGCAGAAGATTAGGAAAAACTTCCTTGGTTTGTCTTTGGGCTATTTTAATTGCTTTAAGAAATAATTCCTTTAATTTTTCTTTAGGAATAATTCTTTTTATAGCATATTTTTTCATCCTTTCATATAAATTTTCATCACCTTTATATATTTCATTTGCTTCCGATGCAAGCGAGTAAAAATAATCCTCTTCATAATATTTGGGCTCAAAATCAAATAGGTTTTTCACCAAGGTCAAATAAGGGATTTCTTCTCCTTTTAATTTTCGAAGTATGGTATTCATCGCTAGTAGAGTTTTATTAAAAAATAAAATTCGTTTCTCTTCAAATCCTTGATCATTAATTTGATTAATTAGCTTATTACATTCTGTCAAAAGTTTTTTTGGAGACCTCATGTGTTCTATCTCAACAGCTTGCATAATTTCGGGGGAACCATAATAATGTTCCACATAACCATTAATATGTTTTCCAATCCGTAATCCTAAACGCAAATAATCCTTCGCAAAGTCATCCAATTCAAAATATAACATTTGAAATCCTAAATCCAATAAATTTGTTATAAAGGAATTTTACATCTTGGTTAAAATTCGCCGTATTATTTAATATTATCTCAAAATAATTATATAAGCCTTTTTATTATAAGATATTTCAATTGAAATTTATTAGGAGAAAATAATAAATTCATTTCATTCTAGAAGAAATCTTAAAGATCTAATTTTCAATAGATTTAATACTGAAAAATATTATAATTTCTATTCAAAAAACATTTATAGGGTTATTAATTTTATATTAGTAGATTAAAACGAAAATCGGACAAAAATCATTTGATTTCAACGATTAGCGATTAAAATTTTTTAAATAACAAATGAAAAAAGGTGATGCATGTAATGCAATCAATAACAAAACGAACAATCGAAATAGACGATAGCGGAACTGGCGATTTAGTTGGAGACGCGTTTATTGGGTTTCATGTAGTTGAAACCGGGAACATTATATTTCGTAGTGTGCCTGTGGGCCTCTATAATAAGAAAAACCATGAAGATCGAAAATCCAAAGAATATATCCTCAAAATGGTTAAGGATGGGCTTAAAGCACTTAAATTCAACAAAAAAACAGACTCGATACGAATCTGCCGTGGTAATTGTTTCGATTTAGTACGAGACTGGTTTGATGAATTGGGAATAAAGCATGAACCTGCGATTGTTGAAGGAAAACTTCAAGATGCGATTGAAGGGAGATATGTATCTCACTTAAGAAAATTAGGAGTTAAGTCTAAAAAACTTTCTAAGGAAGCAGGTGCTCAACGATATTTCGTGCTTTTTAATTGGGTGACCCAAAATTTCCCAGAACACGAACGGTATGTAAAAAGTGGATTTCCTGCCTGGAATAAAAAGTGGCGTGAAATTGCAATCGAACGGTATCAAAAACGAAATTAAGGTTAGAAATTTTTTATAACGGAATTATTTTTTATTTTTAATTTACTCCTTCTTTTTCAGCTCATCATTATTTTGACTTTCAATAAATTTAACTAGTAATTCCTTCAAGCTGGGTTCAGAATCTTGTTCAAACTCAAAGATATTATTAATTTTTTCTCGGACAGGATCGTTAAACCAATTTAAGTCAACGGTTCTTTTTAGTATTAATTGTTTTAATCCTATAACGATAGCATCTAGTTCTCTCAATCTTAATTGGAATTCACTACTTGCTATTCTACAGATATTTCGATATGCTTCTTGCTTTTCTCTCTCAATCCACCAGTCTAATTCCTCTTTAGAACTAAATCGGGTCCAATCATATCGTCCTAATTGTGATGCCCGGAACTTACTTAATTCTTCTATTTCGTTTCTTTTTGCGATTCCAATAGTGGCAGTTCCCCAACCAATAATTAATAACCCTATAGTTTTATCAATAATGGTATTCCGTTCCTCCAAAATCTTATCAATCGGTTTTGTGCATTCTACATGAATACTTTTCCTTTTTTTTAGAGTATTATCAGTAACTTGCCTGAATCGTATACAATTAGAGTTATAAGAAACCTCTATACCCCCTTCCTCCAAAAATTCATCAACAAAATCATATAAGCAATAATTATTGGGGGCAGGCTGGAGATATAATTCTTTATCGGCAACTTCAGTTAAATAAATTGATGGCATTGAAATCTCATGCTTATTACATTCCTTCATCACCTTACAAATCCAAGTCTCAAATTCTTTTAGTTTTGACATATTTTCTAACCAAAATGCTCTGGGATTTTCAAACCTATAATCCCGCTCAACTTTATTGTTGTTATGTTCCATAATGTAATTTGAATTGTTGTAATATGTTAATGTTGATTTTTTTGCTAAGTTTAAGTTTATATTAATTTCAACATAACGGTTCATTAAATTTCAATTTAAGAGTTATATTCTATATTATGCTGTATTATTAAACACTCATTAATCTCGAACAATTTTAATACAAAAAAGTATATATTTAAAGGAAATCTCACTTTAAAGAATCTATACCGCTGATCCTATTATTAGGATTTTAGTTAGGTATACAATCGAAATCCATCTAATAGATATAAAATTTAAAAAAAAAAATTGTGTAAATAATTTGTAATTTTTTAGTCTGGAAATGCAGGCCAAGGTACTAAAATCTCCCAAATATTTTCGTCTATCAATGGCAACGCTTCTTCCGCAAGTTTTTGATATTCAGGATCTAAAAATGCTTTCGTATATGTTTTCTCCATTTTTGCCATACTGTCCCATTGATAATCTATAATTAATGTGTTTACTCCTTCTGGTCCAAAGAGAGCTCGATACCGTTTTTTTGTCTCTATGGGAAAGCCTAAGCGCTTTTCTAGTTCTAAAAACTTTTTTTCTAGTTTTTCTAATTCATCCCATTTATCAGACTTAACTTTTTGAGTTTGACGCCAAATAATTAATACCATTAAATTTCACCAGCACAATTTCTTTACAAAATTGTAATGTTATTATAAGATAAATTTGAATTTATAATTTTGTATACTTTTTAAAAATCTAAAAAGATTGGACTTTATAATACTCTTTACGAATATTCTATTACACAAGATTTTAAATGTTCAATTATGAATATATTGGGTGAAAATTGGATGCCCGCAGACACAGGTGGAACAGTTCCCTAGATATATTACTTTTCTAGGGTATATTTTTTAAATTTTTATTGAATTAAATCTGAAGGTAATACATATTCTGATAATAAATGAGCATAATTATTTGGAGAAGGGCGCTAACCAAAAGTTTCCGTTATTAATCTTTCACCTTGATAAGCAAGAATAATTTAAAATGAAAGAATTCATAAGATATAACTATACAAGGGCAGTATTTTAGAAAATGATAATAGATCCATTTATAAAAGAATACATTCTCCTCGCATTGAGAATTAATAGAATTTTCGATGGATATGTAGATGCTTATTATGGACCATCTGAACTCAAAGAAATGATTGAAAATGAACCAATTCGATCAGCGACGAAACTAATTAATGAGACACAGACGCTCCAAAAGAAATTAGCTCAAAAAATTAACGACTCTATACGACAGAGATATATTGGAGCTAATTTAAAAGCTATGGAGGCTTTTTTAACAATCCTTAGTGGAAAAAAAGTGGATTTTATTGAACAGGTGAATGCAATAATTGGGGTAACTCCTGATATATTTCCTAATGAGAGAGAATTCTATGATCTTCAAGAACAATTCAATCAATCATATTTAGGAGTAGGAACATTGAATGAGAGAATGGAGACTTATAAAGAACGTAGACAGATTCCTATAAATGAAATAATTCCTAAATTTAAGAGAGCTCTTGAAATAGCATCTAATCGAACCAAAGAATTATTTCCGGACTTACTTCCGGATTCAAAGTTATGTGAGGTTAAATTAACTAAAGAACAAGTTGGTTGGTCTTTTTTTAATAATTATAAGGGTAACTTCAAATCAGTTATTGAAATAAATCAATTTCAACCATTATATTGGACGACATTCCTACCTGGCGCTGCACATGAAGGTTATCCAGGGCATCATACAGAATTTACGGTTAAAAACGATCTTTTTTTCAATAAATTAAATTGGAGTGAATAAAATATTATCCTTATGAATACTCCTTCAGGAGTAGTTACCGAGGGAATTGCAGAAACAGCACCCTTTATGCTATTTCCTCTAGATGAGAAAGTCAGGATTGAATTGAAAGAATTTTGCCAAAATCCTAATGAAGAGGATTCACTTGAGATTTTAATCAAGCAAATTGAAGTAAAACGTAAATTTAGTAGATTTAAGATTCATCTTGCCAATCTTGCTAATATTAATGGCTGGTCTGAGAATAAATTATTTGATTATGCTATGAATTTTGGGTTTTTCCCCAAAGCTAATTTACAGAGTGATATATCTTTTATCTTAAATCCGAAATTTCGAATAATCCATTACACTTATAATTATGGAATAGAATTAATCACTAAAAAATTTGGTTTCCCCCCAAAATTGGATGATTTTAAATATATATTATCCAATCCCGTGTTATCATGGGATTTAGATTAGTTTTTAATTTTAAGAAATTATAGTGGATTTTAAATATATTATACTGGTATTTATTGTTACAAAAATCAATTACCTGAGGCAACTCACATGCCAGTCCAAGGTGGAGTAATACCAAAATAAGTTTAAGATTTTTGTATTTTCTTCTTTTTTTGTTAGAAACTTTAAAAATTATAGGATAATATCGTATAGTTTAGTGTTGAATTACCTGATAAATTATTAAATTTAAAAAAAAAAGTAACTTCAGGAACATACTCCACCCCTTCACTCATCCTTACCATCCAGACTTTCAATTCTTGAAGTTTTTTAAATTGGTATGATTTGGAAAAAATAGGGGTTTATATTCTTTTTTGTAAAAGTATTTTGAAATTGAAACACGAATAAAATGTTTAAGTGAATAAGTTATGGAAGTAAATGGAGGAAGCGTTATACCATAAACTTCTTCAATTGAAGTTTCTTATTTTTTTTATTTTTCTTAGGAGAGATTTTCTGTTTGGACAAGATCAATTGAAAGGTAACAAAAATCTTTTAGTTTCAGGATAAATCGGAGGGTAAAGTATTCTCCAAATAAACCGTTTGAAAGTATTCAGGATTGGGATGATTTCCAAATTTTTCAATCAGAAGGCGCTCTCCCTGATAACTTAAAACATATGGTGCCCATAATTCATCTGAAATAAATTTCAGCATTGATGTTATTGCAGGTTCAGTAGTTAATTCAAGTTGTCTCAAGAATTCTCTTATTTCATTATCATTCCAATTATTATTATATTTATAATAAGCTAGAGCACCTTCGAGAACTCTAAATTTCTTTTTTAACTGAATTTGTTTAATTAATAATTCTAAATCATCCTCAATTTCAGGATATACGCAAAAATTTTCTAAAGATATAAGAATACTTTGCTTAGGAAGAAATAAAACATTTTCAGCTATTTGACCAATACCCTCTGAAATTACGATTTCAGGAGTATATAACATTTTAATCGAATTCTCAAAATAGTTTTTTTTTCTACAAAGCAATTTTTCTTTTACTACATATTCTGTATGATGACCTGGATAACCTTCATGGCATGCAAAACTTAAAATGTCAGTCCAATAATAATTAGCACTAATATTTATATCTATCTTAGATTGAAAATTTCCTTGATACCAGTTATACATCCCCCAACTTTGATCTTTGATTATATTCACGGTTACTCTTTCATTTTCTGGTAGGAAATCATGAAATATTCCTTTTGTTTGTTCTTGAGCAATCATTATCGCTTTAGTAAAAAAGTCTTTTATCTTTTCTTTTGATACAGTTCGTTTAATAGCGTAATTACTCATCCTTTCATGCAATAAACCTTTTCCACTATATATTTCATCTGCTTCACATTTAAGAGAAAAGAAATAATTCTCATCGTAAAATTTAGGTTTAAAATCAAAAAGATTTGTTACAAATTCAATATAAGAAATTTTATCTCCATTTAACTTTTTTAATAAAGTTTCAATTGCATTAAGTGTTTTTCTAAAATAATTTTTTCGATTATCCTTAAACCCTTGTTCAGTTAATAAATTAAATAGATTATTACAATCACTTAATAGAAGTTTGGGAGACTTTAGTTTTTCCATATCAACAGCTTGTTTAATTTCAGTGGGACCGTAATAACTTTCAACATATCCGTTAATATGTTTACCGATCCGCAATCCTAAGCGTAAATATTCTTTCGCAAACTCGTCTAATTCCAAATCCTGCATTTTAAACCCATAAATTTAAAAAATTGTTCCTTAGGAATTTCCAATTTGGTAAAAATTCGCCGTAGTATTTAATAATATTTCAAAAAATTATTTAATTCTTTTGTTTGTGACTATTATGGTGAAATTAAATACTTATTTCAAACTGATATTAATTATAAATTGGTGATTTCAGAAAAAAATAGAACTTCAGGAACATACTCCGCCCCTCTCCTTATCCTTATCCATCCAGCCTTCCACAAACCTCAGCACTCTAAGCCTGAACCCTTGAATCCTCTTTCGAGTGCCACACACTTGCGCTGTTGAGAATGGCAGGCTAAATACCTCGCCCGAAGGCTTGGTACGTACACCCCCATCTCACCAACCCCGTCTTTTACGGGTGCGCTCGTCTCGCTCCCATGGTTCGCGTCACCGCGCCCCACTCTCGCTACTTCAACACTCCGAACATTACAACTATGATGGCTACGGTATACCCCAACCAATCACTACCCGAATCACTCGAACTAATCGAATTATCCAAATAACAACCGGCTAAAATATACGTGTCCCTACTCCGGCTTTCACAGGTCACCTTTCGGAAACCCACCAGCTGCAATACACGGTAGCACCGCGTAGCTTTACGGAGTAAGATTGGATGACTCTTTTCGGGTTAGGCTTCGTGCTTAGATGCTTTCAGCACTTATCCATTAGCGCGTAGCTGCCCGGCAATGCCTTGTCAGACAACCGGTACACCAGAGGCGCCGGCAAAATGTTCCTCTCGTACTGATTTTCCCTTGCCCTCAGTCATCCCACATACCTGATAGATAGAATCCGACCTGTCTCACGACGGTCTGAACCCAGCTCACGTTCCCTTTTAATGGGCGTACAGCCCCACCCTTGGAAGTTATGTGCGCTCCCAGGATAGGAAGAGCCGACATCGAGGAAGCAAGCCACGAGGTCGATAGGGACTCTTACTCGTGACAACTCTGTTACCCCCGGGGTAATTTTTCTATCACCTCAGTCATCCACACGAGAAAAACTAAGGATCGCTAGACCAGGCGTTAGCCTCAGGATTCCTTGGTGATCAGAATCCAGTCAGGCCAGCTTTTGCTCTTAAACTCTTCAGCGGATTCCTGACCCGCTTGAGCTGACCTTTGGTTACTCTAGATACCTTTTCTAGAGTGAGCCGCCCCAGCCAAACTGCCCACTTGCGGGTGTCCGACATTTTACTGCCGTTAGCGATTTCAGAGGGGAAAGCCGGTGTTCCATTTGTGCTCCGCCGCTACCGAGATAGCGGTTTCTCAGCTCCCGACTACACTCTGTATCCAATCCAAAACCGCAGCAACAAGCTGCAGTGAAACTCCACGGGGTCTTCTCGTCCCATCAGGTATCTCCGGTCCGTTCGCCGGAGTGTAATTTCAATCGTCAGAAGGCTGGGACAATAGGGAGAACGTTGGACCATTCATGCACGTCTGAACTTACCAGACAAGGCATTTGGCTACCTTAAGAGAGTTATAGTTA
>Ga0180438_10000664_pt1 | contig 63881 bp, 102 predicted proteins | sample SS_ome_12_FD_132455 | JGI IMG/M metagenome (GOLD analysis project Ga0180438, IMG submission 132455) | Hypersaline lake sediment archaeal communities from the Salton Sea, California, USA - SS_3_D_2 metaG | ecosystem: Environmental > Aquatic > Non-marine Saline and Alkaline > Hypersaline >...
CTCTTGCGCGAGATTCCGCACTTGGCAAGATAGGGGTTTGGCATGAATCCGGCAAAACCGACAGCGCTAAAGGTAATCGAGGGCAACAGGGGCAAGCGCAAGCTGGAGCCGGAGAAGGAGCCGCAGCCGAAGTTGGGGTTGCCGCAGCCGCCGCGGTGGCTGTCCAAACTGGCCAAACAGGAGTGGCGCAAGCGGGGCAAGCAGCTGCTGGAGCTTGGGCTGATGACGGAGTTGGACGAGGCGAACTTTGCTGCTTATTGCCAGGCTTATGCGGATCTGCAGGAGGCGCAGGCGATCATCGACAAGGAAGGGGCTATCTGGGTATCTAAGAAGAGCGGATATGCGCAGGCGCATCCGGCGGTAGCTATGAAGCACAAGGCGATGGCGGATTTGCGCAAGTTCTCGGCGCCGTTTGGCATGACACCAAGCGACAGGGCCGGCTTGCATGTGGAAAAGCCGAAACAGCGGCTGGAGGATTTGCTGAAGTAGGGAATTGATTTCCTGCCAGCTACGAAGCCAAGAGTGGGCCGGGTTTTTTAAGAAGATGTACGGTGATATAGACAAGGCAAAAGGCATACCAGTACCAGACTGGTTCATGAAGCTGATTCGATCGAGTCCTGATTGGTTTTTGAGGTGGTTCTCGTCGAATTTCAACGTTGGATTAGACCTTATTGAGGTAGAGCCAAGAAATGGTTGGGTATGTAGAGAGCCTGTGAGGTTTCGCATCTCTATCCGCTGAGCTAGACCGTGGATTTGCGACGGTTTCCAGGTTGTCCGATAACAACCTGGGCTTTATTGAAATGGGTGGGCGGTTCTTAGGAGCCGCCTTTTTTTATGTCTGAAATTTGCAAAGTCTGCGAAAAACAGCCTTGTGAGTGTACGAGGATTGAGAAGTGGTTTGACAAGGCACTCAAGTTTCCCTTGGCTGGTTGGCAAAGGGACCATTTGAAAGCGTTATTTGAAACAAAGAAAAATGGTCGCAGACAGTTTAGGACTTCATATTGGGCGTTGCCGAAAAAAAATGGGAAATCAAGTATAGCTGCTGGCATAGCTCTTTACGGGCTTCTTGCGGACGAAGAACCACATTCCCATGTCTATTTGGCAGCGTCTACCAGAGACCAGGCAACGATTGTATTTCGTCACGCAAAGCAGTTGTTGGAATCCAGCGAATTGCTGAAAGAGCGATGCAAGGTCATTGATTCCACTAAGACAATTATTGACAGAGAAAACCCGACATCGTTTTTGAGGGCAGTATCTGCGGATGCGGGTACACAAGATGGGGTTGAGCCGCACTTCTGCATCTTTGATGAGGTTCACAGGCAGAAGGGTGAAGCGGGTCGGGACTTGTGGAGTGTACTGAAGAAAGGCCAGCACACGCGGCGCGAGCCGCTGATGTTTGCTATTACGACAGCGGGTGTAGCGAGTGAGACGCCGCTTTGTTGGGAGTTGCACGAGTACGCGCTAGGTGTGAAGAATGGGGTGTTCAAAGATCCTAGTTTTTATCCCGTGATTTATTCCTTGGATGAGGATGCAGATTGGACAGACGAAGACAACTGGCGTGATGTTAATCCTGCTGCTGGAGATATTGAAAAAGAAGCTGATAAGTTCAAGAACATCCAGTCCATGCGCGAGGAGTTCGAGATTGCCAGGCGCAGCCCGGCGGCAGAGAACGCATTTAGGCGGTTTGAGTTGAATCAGTGGGTGGCACAGGAAACGCGCTGGATTCAGCTGGCGGAGTGGGACCAGGCCGATCTGTTTGACATGCACTCGCTGGTGGGGCGGCAGTGCTGGGCCGGGCTGGACTTGTCTACTACGACAGATGTGACGGCGCTGGTGCTGGTGTTCCCGTTTGACGACCATTTCTGTGTGCTGCCGTTTTTCTGGCTGCCGGAGGAGACGATCAACGAGCGGACCATGCGCGAGTCGGTGCCGTACAGGAACTGGGCCAGGCAGGGGCTATTGGAACTGACGCCGGGAAATGCTATTGACTACCGCTACATCTATCAGCACATCAAGGAATTGACGGAGCTGTACAACTTCAAGGAGATAGCCATCGACCCGTGGAATGCGACACAGGTGAGCATTGATCTCGAGAATGAGGGTTATACGGTGGTCCCGGTGCGGCAGGGATATGCCAGCATGACTACGCCAAGCCGGGCATTTGAGCGGGCGGTACTGGCGCACAAGATCCGGCACAACGGGCATCCGGTGCTGCGCTGGATGGTGGATTGTGTCAGCTTGAAACAAGATCCAACAGGCAATATCAAGCCGGTGAAGCCGGACAGGTTAAAGAGCAATAAACGAATTGATGGTGTGGTGGCGCTGATTATGGGGTTGGACAGGACGATTCGGCATCAGGCCGAGGCTGGGTTTGTGTATGAGCGGCGGGGGCTGAGGAGCATATGAACCCGGCGGCACAAATTCGCTCAGAAATGCAATCTAAGTGGCCTGGAGCAACTGTATTCAAGCGCGGTAAGGGTTATTTGAAAATGGCTCATCCTTCTGTTGCTCGAAAGCGCAGTTTGGATACTCAGGTTGGAGCAAAGTACCACAAGGGTAATGGTCCCTGGACCGAAGCTGATGAAATAGACACTGCTTGGGTTGTTTCAAGCGGAGCGTGGGATTACGAGGTTACGAAAAACGACTTTTACTGCTATGTGCGCGATTCGGTTCCCGTGTCTTATCGTTACGTGGATGGAGTTACGTCTGGGGAGGTTGAACTTACGGTAGATCAGCCGCAATGGGTCAACGATGCTGGGGATAAAGAAAACCTTAGCATTTCGTTTTCTCAAGTTACTCCCAGCATCAATGATGACACCATACGCTGGAATGATATTGCTCCTGGCTGGGATATAGCGGTTCAGGCCCAAACAGCGCGACTGGCAAAGCGGGTCTATATTGAAAGTCTTGGTTCTCTTGGAGATGCTCCCACGGTTGGCGGTGTTGAGTATTTGTCTTTTCAACTGAAATTCCAAAAGACCTCTGGGTTGGATATTTGGATTAACGGGGTTTTGTGGAACGAGAAGAACAACAATCCGCAGCAAACGGACGGCATTATAGAATTTAGAGATGCGTCGCAAAACGTGGTTTTTTCGTTTCAGGTTCCCTGGGCTGTCGATGCTGACGATTCTCAGCCTTCAGTGGTTCAGTATGTAAGAAACACAGGCAATCAACTATGGATAGAAGTGCGTGTTCCCTGGAGTTGGCTTCAGAGTGCGAATTATCCGATAGAAATTGATCCTACGATAGATGAACAGGTTGGGGCCAGTACCGACGATGCTTATGAAGACACAACCAGTGGAAGTGTGAATGTTACCGATACGAGAGTTCGTGCACCAGATAGTAATAGGGAGATGGCTGGTTTTCGTTGGACAACGGTAGATTTAGAATCCACAGATACGATAGATGTGGCTTATTTTCAACTTCGTGTTTTTACTGATGCGGGTGATGATCCGTCGTGTGATTGGGAGGTAGAAAACGCCGATTCTCCCGCTACATTTTCCACTGCGTCCAATGATTTATCAAATAGGACTGTTTACGGGACTTCTGTTGCATGGGACGACACGAATATTATGACAGGTGGTGAAGGCTTTTATTCTAGTCCGTCTATCGTTTCCCTTATCGAGGCTGTTATTGCGGGGGCAAATTGGGATAACAATGATCCGATCGTGCTATTGGGTACATACAATGGGAGTTATAACGGCGGTCCTCTTTCGTCGAGATCATACGACAACGACACCTCGCATGGAGCCAAGCTCCACATCGAATACACGGCGGGTGGCGGCGGCACACAGTATGATGAAACAATTGCAGATAAGGCCGTCTTTTCTGATGCTACCTCAGCCATCCTGACCGGCACCATAGCACTAACAGATGCATATATAGCCGGTGAGACATGGGCCACAACTCTAGTAAACAGCCTCAGCACCACCGACTCGGCCAAGTTTGCAGAAACGCTGTCAACTCTACTGCAAGCTGCAGAATCGCTGGACGACAAAACAGTGTTATCTGATTATCTGATAACTCAGTTGTCGGCCACTTCTACCCTGTTTGAAAAGATGGAAGTTGCTGATGCGCTGGCCACACAGCTATCAGGCAGTTCAGTTCTAGCAGAAAAGGCAATAGCTGCTGATGCGCTGGTGGCGCAACTATCCGGACTTATCAGTCAGAGTGACCTAGTCAAGTTTTCAGACCAGCTGGCCACCAGTTTGACGGGTGCTAGTGAAATATCAGATCAGGCCAAGTTCAGCGATGTGTGGGTGATTGAAACAGTCACAGCCATTGCGCTGAGTCTCAGTGATGAGGCTAAGTTTGCAGATTCTATTTCTATGCTGTCCGATATGGTCTCTACGCTGCAGGATAAGGCGGTTATCAGCGATAGCTTGGCAACTGCTTTGCAAGGCGCACTCAAGACAACAGACAAGGCTGTCTTCGAGGAGCGGCTGCAGACCTACTTGACGGCTACGTTCAGCATCTCGGATACGGCTAAGTTTGGCGATAGCTTTGTCATAGATGTGGTGGCAGCTGGGGTTATTGAGGAAGCCATCTCGGAGAAGACCAGGCTGAGTGATTTATTTGTGACGGCTATGCAGGCGGCCATGTCGTTGTCGGACAAGGCTGTCATGAGCGATGCTTTTAGTACCGTAATTGCTGCAGCGGGGCAGATTAGCGATTCCGTCAGCATGGGTGATAGTTTTAGCGCAGCGGCAACAAAGCGGCTGTCCATTACAAATACGGCTGTTTATAGTGATGTGTTGGATACGCAGCTGGTATCCAATATCAGCCTGCGGGAAGGTTTTGTATTAAGCGATGCTTGGGCAACTTACCTCAACGGCTCAGTGTCCTGGACTGAAGCTTTCACTGTTGGGGATAGTTTTGATGCTGCGACGCTGGGCGGAACGGGGTTGCTGCTGGCCTCTATTCTACTGTCGGCATCGCTGGCTGCATCTGTGGCATCGTCGGCTTCTCTGGACATAACGGAAAAGTCTTTGGATGAGAGTCTAAAGGCGGGATTAAAGATAAATCGTAAAACGGTTTGAGGGAAACAAGATGAAACTGGGAAAGATGAAATCGAGTGTTAAACTCACAAGCCATCTGGATGCAAGAGCCGGTATCAGCGAAGGGTTTAAGCCTCGTGGTCGCTGGTACATGGTTTGTCACCGGAAGAGTGAGGAGTTATGGCGTGAGCCGTGGAAAAACGTCATTGTTAATTCTGCGGTTAAGCATATGCTGAACCAGGCCATAGGAACGGGCGAGACACATATCACCGGTTGGTATATCGGCCTAATCGTCACGGGCGGAACGGTAGCTTCTGGTGATGCTCTGGAATCGCACGCAGGCTGGACCGAGATGACGGCTTACACTGGTGTTTCGAGACCGAAGTGGCAGCCGGATGCGGTGTCGGGCAAGACCATAGACAATTCAACCAACAAAGGTACGTTTTCCATTTCCGCTTCAACTTCTGTCGGCGGCGCCTTTATGTGCTCGCAGATAAGTGCTGGAGTTGAGTCTGCTACGGAGACGATGTGGGCGGCTGGAATGCTGGGAACGGAGCGCACGGGCCTGCAGGATGGAGATACGCTGACGGTCCAGGCTACCTTTAGCGGTGACGATGACGGAGCCTAATCATGGCGCTGGTCTACTGGAACCAAAACGATAATCTGCTGGAAATTGACGGTCTGACCAATGCTCGTACCGGGTCGTATGTGACAACCGGGACCATTACGGTCACGGTCAAGGATGCATCGGCGCTAACGAACATCTCGGGCCAGACCTGGCCGGCGAGTTTTGCGGCAACGGGTTCCAGCGGTGACTGGGTAGTGGTCCTGGATGACGGCATGGTTGTCACAGCAGGCCAGAAGCTGGTGGCACAAATAACGGCAAGTGCGGCTAGTTTGAAAGGCTACTGGGAAAGCGATGTCATCGTCAGGACAAGGAAGGCTTAAATGGCTGTAGTTACAGTATCAAGCAGTAATTCGGTAGCAACTACCACCGGGGTTAGTGCGGCAACAATAACAATACCGGCACAGACGGGTTCACAGATCGCGCTTTACGGTGCGGTTTGCAGCTGGTCGGATTCACCATCAGCTGCTAATTTTGTGATTAGTGCGGCAACATCAGTTCTATTCAAGGCTTATTTTCAGGCCGTATCCGGTGCGAATGCAACTGAGGTTGCACCGGACACTGAAAGGTTGGATTTTGTGAACTGGCTTGCTCCGACATCTCAGGCGATTACGCTTAGGATGTCGAGTGGTGGTTGTTCGGCTGTGCTCAACGCCTGGTGGGGTTACGTCTAAGTGGGTGAAATAGACCGGTGGGATCTACTCGGTCTGTGCGGCCTGGGGTTGATACTCTGGGCCGCTTTTGGTTTGTGGGGCTTTTATGCTCTGCTCATTGGCGGTGCTGTACTACTCGGTGCGGCCATCTGGGGATCACTTAGATAATGGCTGGCATACTTAGAACAATATTGGGACGATCCAAGGGGCCGATAGACGACTATTGGTATCAGCCTTGGTTTTATGCGCAGAAGACGGCAGCCGGTGAACAGATGACGCCGCAGCTGGCAGAAACCATAGGGGCGGTGTTTGCCTGCAAGCGGCTGTTGTCGGAAGGCGTGGCAACGATCCCGTTGAATATCTACCGGCGCAGGTCCGACGGCGGCAAGACTCGAGCCGAGGACTTGCCGATTTACCGGTTGCTGCATGATGCGCCGAACGAGTTTCAGACCTCTACGGAGTTCCGGGAGTGGCTGCAGGGTGATGTAGTCATGCGGGGCCGAGCCTATGCTGAGATTGTACGGGACCGAGGCCGGATTATATCTCTGCTGCCGCTGCAGTTTGACCGGGTGCGGCGCAAGTGGAAGGAAACTGCCGGGCTGTACTATGAGGTGATCGAGGATTCTGCCACCAGGTTTCTATCTCGTGAAGAGGTGTTTACTGTCGAGGCTTTCTGCGGTAAGGCGCCGATAGAACTAGCGCGGGAGAGTTTCGGTCTGGCACGGGCGCTGGAGTTGTATGGGGCCAGGTTTTTCGGCAACGATGCAACACCAAATGGGGCGATTCAGGTACCGGTTGAGTTGAGTGACAAGGCATATAAGAGACTTAGGGAAGACTGGCAGCAGATGCACTCGGGCGAAAACCAGCATAAGGTTGGAATGTTAGAGGAGGGGGCAGAGTGGAAATCGATCGGGCTGCCGAATGAGCATGCACAGTTCCTGGAGAGTCGCAACTTTGAAGTCGAAGAAATAGCCAGGTGGTTTAATGTACCAGCGCATATGATCCAGCACGAGCCGTCGGCGCAGCCTCGAGCCAATGTGGAGCAGAAGTCACTTGAGTTTATTGTCTACTCCCTGCGTCCGTGGCTGGTGCGCTGGGAACAGGCTATCCAGCGCGATTTGCTGCAGGATACTCGGCTGTTTGCCGAGTTTACGGTTGAAGGGCTGCTGCGGGGTGATATTGAGACCAGATACAAGGCTTATTCGGTGGCCAGGCAGTGGGGCTGGATGTCGGAGAACGATGTCCGGCGCAAGGAGAACATGGATCCCATTGAGGGTGGTGATAATTACTTGGTGCCGCTGAATATGATCCCGATTTCACAGTTGGGTAGTCAGGCCGTAAACGAAGAGAATATGCGGCAGGCTTATCGAGTGGTGTTCGTTGATGCGATGAACAGAGTTGTAAAGAGGGAATTGGGTGATTTGCGCAGGCTGTTTGCGTCTGAGAGAAAGGTACCGCGGGAAAAGTTCCGAGCTGTGCTTGAGCGTTTTTACGGATCTTTTTCTAAAACGATTCCGGAATTGATCCGGTTTGCTGTCGAATCTTACACGAAATCCATTTCAGACGTGACGGACCAGAAATTCAATGTCAACGAAATAGCTGGAGAATTTGCCCAAAAATACACGCTTGATTCAAAGCGGGAGTTGGTCGATTTAATTGACTCAAACGGAGATGATCCGAGGGAAAGCATTTTGAATCGGCTTGACCAGTGGGAACGTGCGGGACGGGCCGCTTCTCTCGCTGAAAGCGAATTACAAAGATTATCTCGGGCTTTATTGCCCGGTAGTGAAAAGGAAACGGTTCAATGAAAAAGGAACTGAGAACTTTCGAAATGCAGGAACTTCGAGCGGTAGCCAAAGATGACGATAAAACGCCACGAATCACCGGTTATGCGGCTGTGTTCAATAAGTGGTCTGAGGACTTGGGCGGCTTCAAAGAAAAGATCTCACCGGGTGCTTTTCGGGAGACGCTCAAAACTGCGGATGTGCGAGCCTTATTCAATCATGACCCCAATTATGTGCTGGGGAGGACATCGGCTAAAACATTAAGCTTGGAAGAAAACAACACTGGGCTAAAAGTACAGATTACACCTCCGGGAACACAGTGGGCTGATGATTTGCTGGTGTCCATCAATCGCGGGGATATTTCGCAAATGTCGTTTGGTTTTCGGGTTATTGAAGATGATTGGCACGATAAGCCAAGTGGGATTCAGCGGGTCATTCAAGAGGTGGAATTGTTCGATGTATCACCGGTGACGTTTCCAGCTTATCCACAAACATCGGTCGCGCTTCGAGACATGATGAAAAGTGAGGGGCTGGATCTTGAGGCTCTAACAAGGGTAATGATCCGCCATGAGCGTGGAATGTCTATCAAGCCGGACGATATTGAGTTTCTGCAAAGAACGATGGGTTTTCTACGCGGCATCTATGAAGAGCGCGTGATACCCAAGGATGTGAGTCGGGATTTGGCGGATCGGGGCGAGAGTTGGGATAAGCTGCGGTTGCAGGACTTCACGGAGGAAAGCTGGGAGAACTTGAGCAATGCTGAGAAACGAAAAATAGCCGGTCATTTTGCTTTCTCGTTTTCAATGCCGCCCGAGACATTTGGTGATATGAAACTAGGGCATCACAGGGCCTCAGACGGGGCTGTAGTCTGGCGCGGGGTGGCTGCTGCTTGGCAGCGTGCCGGTCAGGTACAAGGATTGTCCGACTCAGACTTGAATGGTATTTATTCGCATTTAGCTTCTCACTATAAGCAGTTTGATGAGGAGCCACCTGATTTTAATAGTTTGGAGCCCGAAGGGCAGGAGCCTAGGGACCAGGGCGAGGCGCGGTTGCAGCTCGCCAAGCGCCGGGTAGAACTGGCGCGACTGCGCAAGGTGTGTGACTTGAAGGACTGACCCGTCACAGCCTTTAACCGTTTTTTACGGTAATTCAGTCCATTAACAATTCTCGAAACAAGAGCCGCTGTAGAGCGGTTTTTTGTTTTAAGGAGAAAAGATATGGCTAAAACAGCTTGGCAGGATCTTTACGACAAACGTGAAGAACTGCTGGCCGAGGCGGATGCTTTGATTGACAAGGCTGCCGACGAAAAGCGTGGTTTTACGGACGAGGAACAAGAAGCCTATGACGCAAAACTGGCTGAAGCGGAAAGACTTGCCGACACGGCGGATCGCCTCAAAGAAAAGGCCAAGCGTGCAGCTGCTGCGGAGAAGGATGTTGTGCCGAATCACGAGCCACCTGGTGAGACCAGGATCGAGGTTGGTGAGGACAGGCGCACGCTGGAACCGTGGGCGAAAGGATCTCGCGGCTTGGGCGACTTTATGGTTGCTGTGGCTCGTACAGAGCGCAATCATAACGTCTCCGATCCCAGAGTCCACCGGGCCATCCAGGGGGCTTCTGAAAAGAATCCCAGTGATGGTGGTTTTCTGGTGGATCAGGATGTGGCCGCGGGTATCCTTCAGTTGATGCATGAGACTGGTCAGGTTGCTCGACGCTGCCGGCGTGTGCCGGTGAGTACGAGCGCAAACAGTGTTAAATTCCGGGCCGTAAACGAGACCTCGCGTGCTGCCGGTTCGCGTTTTGGTGGAGTGTCGGTTGAATGGCTGGATGAGGGCGCGACTATTTCTAAGTCGAAGCCTACTTTCCGTACCATTGAATTGCACCTGCACAAATGCGCCGGACTGCTTTATGCGACTGATGAACTGTTGGCCGACGCTGCCGCTTTTGGCAGCTTTGCCGAGGAAGCCTTTGCTTCTGAGTTGGCATTTGAGTTAGACGACAGGATCATCAACGGAACCGGTGCCGGTCAACCACTTGGTGTCCTGCAGGCAACCAATGTCCGTGTCCAGGTCAACAAGGAATCGGGGCAGGCTGCGACTACGTTCAAGTTTGAGAACGCAGTCAAGATGTATGCTCGCCTGTATTCTCGCGGCTTGGGTAGTGCGGCATGGTTTGTCAACCAGGATGTTTTCCCGCAGTTGTACACGATGTCACTTGCTGTTGGTACTGGTGGGGCCCCTGTTTATCTGCCCGGTGGCAGTGCTGCAGGTTCGCCTTATGCCAGTCTGATGGGGCTTCCCGTCATTCCGATTGAGCAGGCTAAGACACTGGGTACGGCTGGTGATGTGATCCTTGCCGATTTCAGCCAGTATTTGCTGGCCGAGAAGGGCGGCGTGCAGGCGGATATGTCTATGCACGTTGAGTTTACGTCTGCGCAGACCGTATTCCGGGTGATTATCCGAGTGGATGGTCAGCCCTGGTGGAGTTCTGCATTGACACCGGCACAGGGAACAAACACGGTTAGTCCGTTTGTCATCGTCCAGGGACGGAGTTAAGGAGGTAATAACATGAGTTCAAAAGGCTTTGTTGTAGCTGAAGAAGGACATGTTGTTAGCGTCTATCCTCCGGCTTCCGGGGTTGGCAATGGCGACGTGTTCTCGATGCGTCATTATAATCACGCATCCATCATCATCACACAGGGAGTTGCCGCATCTGCGACAACGATCACGGTAGAAAGGGGTGACGATTTCTCACCATCCAATTCTACTGCAATTACGTTTAGGTACTACCAGGAGGCAACTTCTGGTGGGGATACCTTGGGGGCTAGGGGCAGCGGTACGAGTCTGTCCATGACTTCTGGGTCCAAACAAATTGCAGTTATCGAGATCGATGCAGATCAGCTGACAAGTTCTGCTTCTACGCTGTATGTCAAAAACAGTGGTGGGACAAAGAATAACTACAGCTGCGTGGCAATTCTGTCTGGTGCACGTTTTGGTGCGCCGGAGAGCGCAACTGAGATTGCGTAACTGACGCGGAACCACCGCGCTTAAACGGGAGCGGGGCAACTCGCTCCCGTATGGAGGAAAAAGTAAATGCCAGTAACCAATGTTAAATCAACTTGGAACAATGGAAACCTGATTTTCGAGGATGCGAGTGGGAATGATATATTTTCCCTGTTTGCATCCGGCAAGATCGCAGTCAGCGGGACAGCCATGTCCACAACCATCACGGAACTGAATCAGATTGCCGCGATGGGTTACATTGCATCGGCTGAGACGGCACAGAAAACGACACATATCGCAGCACCACATGCCGGGACACTGGCCAAGGTGTATATCACCAATCACATGGCCATGTCTGCAAACGGTTCAGCAACGATTGTTGTTTATTCGTCTGCTACTAGTGCTGGTAGTGTCAGTTTGTCCGGGGCCGCATCCGGGACTGTTTCCACTATTACGCCGACCAGCAAGACGGTTGGCGCCGGTGGGGTGGTCAAGGCGGTTGTGTCTGCCAGTACGCAGACTAAGACATTTCCCGTGACCGTGACTGCAATTATCACGAGGTAATTATGAAGGTGCGCATGAGGTGTGACCACCGTGAGCTTCGCTGCGGTGAAATTTATGATTTGCCCGATGTGCGGGCTTTGGCACTGGTAGAGCATGATCTGGCTTCCAAGCAGGAAGATGAGAGCAAGCCGGAGACGGCTACCAGGGAACAGCCGAGCACGGCAACGAAGGCACCACAACGGCGAAGGAGAAAGAAACGTGAAGCGGATTGAATTGACTCATACTGTGAGCCGAGATCGTGCATTTAGTTTCCGAGCCGGTGAAGTTGTAACGGTGGAAAATACCATCGCGGATTATCTGATTTCCAGAGAAGTTGCAAAACTGATCGAAGTTATCCCGGACAAAGTAGAAGAGCCACCGGAGCCTGTTGAGACGGCTGCACCGGAAACCCCAGCCGAGGTAATCGGCATAGACATATTAAAGCCGGATAGCAAGCCTCGCAGACGGGCCAGGAAGCGGAGTAAAAATGCTGACGACAGCGAATTACAAGCAGATAACGACGCCGAATGAAGAGCCGCTGACGGCTGAAGAAGCCAAGACACAGGCGCGGATTGACTTGTCGGATGACGACAACTATGTTGATTCGCTGATTCAGATTGCACGGGATCATGTAGAGCGCGTCACCAACTTTCGGCTGATTACTCAGACGTGGGACTTCTACTTTGATGACTTCCCGGATGATGACGACGACCACATCAGGATTCCACTGGCACCGCTTCAGTCTGTGACTTACATCAAGTACGTGGACACGAACGGCACCACACAGACCTGGGATTCAGATGACTATGTGGTCCAGACCGGGTATGAGCCGGGGCGGATTGTTCTGGCTTATAACGAGGACTGGCCGACACCTCGGGATCAGTTCGAGACGGTGACGGTTCGTGCGGTGCTCGGCTTTGGTGATGACGGGGCGGATGTGCCGAGTTATATCAAGCACGCAATTCTATTGTACGTTGCTGCCTGGTATGACTACCGGGCGCTGGTACTGGATCAGAGTCGCGGCAATGTTCAGGTGCTGCCGCGGGTGGTTGCAGCCGAGGCTCTACTTGGCGCAGAACGGATCAGAGCGGTATGAGGCCGGGGCGATTAGACCGTAGGATTTCTTTTCAAAAGAAGACGGTCACACAAAACAGCTTTGGTGAGTTGGACGAAACCTGGGCCAACTATGCGACGGTCTGGGCCGAGCGGGTGCAGCTGCGTGGCCGTGAGTATTGGCAAGCCAAGCAGGTTGCGGCTGAACTGACAACGCGCTACCGAATACGATATAGAGATGATCTGGACCCGACTATGAGACTTATGGACGGGTCCAAAACTTATGACATTCTGTCCATCATTGAGATGGGCGGAAGGGACCACTGGCTTGAGGTATTGGCCGAGGCCAGGGCTGAGTAAACAGGAGAAAAACAAATGGCTAGAGTTAGCTTGACACCAGATTCGATTCTGGGGCCGTATCCTTCAAGCCCGTCTGCCGGACAGTTCGATGTGACACTGACGGCAGTGGATGAGGTAAGCGGCAACGAGTTTGCATTGAGCGGAAAAGAAGTGCTCGTGTTCTACAACAGCGGTGCTACTGATGCCGGAATTACACTGACATCTGTAGCTGATGAACAGAACCGGACCGGCGATTTGACGGCAACGCTGGGCGCCAATGAAATGGCTGCTTTCCATGTCGGTGCGCTGGAAGGGTGGCGGCAGACCACAGGTGCTTTTTACTTTACCGGGTCCATCAGTGGCTTGAAAGTGGCTGTGCTGCGCTTGACTTACTAAGATGGCCAGGCGCGATGATGTCATTGTCATAGACGGTTTTGAGGATGCTGCGCGTATCCTCGAGAAGCTGGGCGATGATGTGCGCAAAAGGGCTTATCGTAAGCCTTTACAATTAGCCGGGGAGCCTCTCAAGCAGGATATAGAAGAGCGGGCATACAAGGCGCCGGGCGGTCCTACTTATCCACAAAAGGGCCACTTTGCCGATCATATCAAGATCAGTACCAGTATCCGCAAGGGTGGTGATTTGCTGGTCAAGGCTGGTGTGGAAAAAGGATATGCCTGGGCCAACTTTGTTGAGTATGGACCACCACGAGAGAAAAGCAATATGCCCAGACCGTTTATGCGTCCGGCCTACGAAAGTTCCAAGGTTCGAGAAGAGACCAGACGGGTATTCGGTGAGGCTCTGTGGGACGAGATTGAGAAGGAGTTGATGAAACTTGGCATACGTTGAGCAAGCACTGGTAGCCAGGCTTGAGGCGGTTACGGGTGTATCATCGGCTGTTTATGATTCCAGCTTCTCTGGATACAGGATCTATCCGTACAAGCTGCCGCAGAATCCTACGCTGGATGCAATCACTTATCACCTGATCTATGGTGAATCGTTCGAGAGTCACCAGGGCTCCAGCGGTCTTCGCTTCCCGCGCTTTCAGATCGACTGCTGGAGCGCCAACTATGATACGGCCAAGTTTCTGGCAGAACAGGTCAGGCTGGCGCTGCAGGGATATACCGGGACATCCGCCGGCGTGACTGTCACGGCAATTCTGAAAGACTCGGATAACCCGGACTTTTACGACGATGACATCAACATTTGGCGTGTCAGTGCGGATTATTCCGTACACCACGAGGAGGAAAAGCCAAGTTAAAGTCTAGCTGTTTTTTTGTTTCTAATAGAACCGTTGAGCCGCTCTTATGGGCGGCTTTTTTATTGTCAAAACCAGGAGAAATTAAATGTCCACATCAAATGCACTGGATGCCTATGGCACCCTATTAAAAATCGGTGATGGTGGAGGCACTGAGACATTTACGGCCATCGCCGAGTGCACCAACATATCCGGGCCGAATCTGAGTCTTGATCTGGTAGAGGTCACTCACCACGAGTCCACCGGCGCTTTCAAAGAGCGCATCGGGACTTTGCTGGACGGTGGCACGATCAGTCTGGATCTCAGCTTTATTCCGACTGCGGCAACTCACAGAGATGCATCGGGCGGATTGCTTGACGATATGCTGAACAAAACCAAGCGCAACTTCCAGCTGCAGTTTCCCGATTCCGGGTCTACTACCTGGAGCTTTGCGGCGTATGTTAATGCGTTTAATGTGACAGCGCCGGTGGAAGGGAAACTGGGTGCTTCTGTCACAATTACCATAACCGGTGTACCGACACTTGCTTAATTTATGGACAAGAAAAAGTTAACACTTTCCGACTTAGCCAAGCATTGCAGAATCGAGCCGGTGGAATTGCCGGAGCTTGACGGCATCGTTTATGTGCGCAGCTTTACAGCTGCCAAGCGGTTACGCCTTATTGAAGAGCACTTCGACATGAAGGGCGGGCAGACGGTCCCAAAAGAGGACAAGAGCTTTCAGTTGCAGTTTGCAGTCGTCCGAGCCTCGCTTTGTGACGAGGACGGGCGGCTGATTGCCGACAACGACGATGCCCAGGATGCTCTTGAGCAGATGAGCGCACAGACGCTGGACCGCATCTGTGAGGCGGCAATGGAGCTGAATGGTCTGCGCGACCAGGAAGCCGTTGCAAAAAACTTGCCGAGCCAGGGCGACAGTTCGCCTTCAAGCTAGCCCTGGCACTGCATCTGCCGGTCGAGGAACTGCTTGAGCGCATGTCATCCAGGGAATTTGCCGAGTGGCAGGCTTACTACGAGATGGAGTCTTTTGGGCCGCTAGTCCAAGAGGTCCAACTAGCCAAATTATCCTATCTGTTCGCACAGGCGTGGTTTGCCAATAAGGAGAAGAACGTGCGCTTTGATCCACGAGACTTCCTGGTCACGCCCAGCCTCACCCAAGTCAGGCCCAGGAAGCAGACCTGGCAGCAGCAGCTTGAGATTGTCAAGATGATTGCTAAAGCAACAAACACCAAGATAACCAGCGGAGAAGTCAACTAATGGCAGCTGTAGGAACACTGTATGTCGGGCTGCAGGCCAAGGTTGCGCAGTTCGGCAAGGACATGGATGCGGCTGCACGTAAGGTGCGCAAGGTCGGCTTCCAGCTGCAGGACGTGGGCCGGGGGCTGACGGCGGGGCTAACTTTGCCGATCGTTGGGATTGGTGCGGCTGCAATCAAAATGTCCACCGATTTTAACGAGTCCATGGCCAATGTTGCCACACTAATACCAGGCAATACGGAGCGGGTCAATGAGTTAAAGGATGCAGTTCAGGATGCTGCCATTGCTACTGGTACAAGTACCACAACCATGTCCGAGGGCTTGTATCAGTTAATATCCGCCTTTGGCGATTCGGCTGAAACGGCTGATTTGTTAACTTTGGCCGCAACTTCTGCAAAGGCTGGGTTAGCCACAGTTCCGGATGCTATCAACCTTTTATCCGCAACAACAAAGGCGTATGGCGACACATCTCTAGAAGCGCAACAAAAAGTCAGCGATTTGGCTTTCACCACTGTCAAGTTGGGACAGACCACATTTCCTGAATTAGCCGCTTCAATGGGTCGCGTCATTCCAAATGCTGTAACACTCGGAGTTGCTCAAGAGGAGCTTTTTGCCACCTTTGCAACATTAACCGGTGTCACCGGAAATGCATCTGAGGTATCAACGCAATTTTCGGCAGTTCTCAAGGCGATGATAAAGCCGACCAAGGAGATGGGGATAGCTATTGAAGATCTTGGAATGGGTAATGCTGAAGCTATTATTCAGACCTTGGGTTTTCGTGGTGCGCTTGAGGCCCTGGTAGCTCAAACTGATGGTTCACAGGAATCTGTTGCTGCACTATTTGGGCGAGCAGAAGCATTAAATGCGGTTTTTTCTTTGCTTGGGCCACAGTCCGAAACCTTTACCGAAAAGCTGGGTGCCATGGGTACTGCTGCAGGAGCTACCGGTATTGCATTTAAGGAGCAGACCGAAGGTGTTAATGCTGCTGGATTTGCATGGGAGCAAGTAAAGGTGCAGGTGTCGGTATTGGCACAACGTCTTGGTGATGCTCTCGGTCCAGCCCTTTTGAATATTGTTGAGAACTATATTAAACCATTGATTGCTTATTTAGGATCCTGGGTTGATTGGTTCACTACTCTGGATTCCAGTATACAGACGTTCATCATTGCAGTTGCTGGTGTTGCCGCTGCGCTGGGTCCGGTTTTGGTGGCTATCGGTTTTATGCTAACTAACTTGGCTGCTCTGGGTCCGGCTTTAGCTTCTATTGGTGGGATGTTGATTGGTCCAGGGAGTCTTGGCGCTGCCATAGCCACTGTAATTACTTTCTTGAGCGGTCCAGCCGGTATTATTGTTGCGGTTGGTGCTGTAGTTGCTGCTATCGGTATTTGGTTTAGTCAAACTGAACAGGGGTCAACGATTCTGTCGAGTCTTTGGGAGATTGTAAAACTTCTGGGTGAGATTTTCTGGAACCTTGCTACCGTTATCGGAACCACTGTCTACAATGCTATTGCCGATTTCGTCAATACTGTTTGGCAAAACGTCAAACCGGCTTTTGATTTCATCTACGATATTATCGCCAACTGGGTTAGCGTTGCGCTTGAGGCTCTGATAGAGCATCTTCAGACAGCACGGGACAATCTAGAAACGGTTGGGAAGTGGCTTGGTTTAGTTGGTGATGATGCTGATGACATGGTTAAGGAACAGGATAAAGTTACCAAGGCCGTTGAAGATACATCCAAGGCAATTACCAAGCCAAGCACCGGCTTTATCCCAGCATTAGAGAAAACTTCCTTTGCATCTTCTGGAATGACTCAAGAACTAAGAGATGCAAAAGAAGAGGTTGATAAACTTGCCAAAAAGTTTGAACTATCTCGCCGTCCAGTTATCTTGCTAAAAGATAAGATGCTGGATTATAGGGATGTTCTGAAAAACGAGATAAAAAAATATACCGAAGAGGCCAAGGATTCTACCGATAAGCTCAAGAAATCACTTGAATCTCTTGGTGATCCAGCTGTGTTGACTGGTATTAAAGCAGCAGCTAACGAAGATCCTTGGCTTAACTTAAACAGTGTTATAGGGGCAACATCCGTCCAACTAATTGGGCCAGACGGTAAGGGTGGCGTGGCTGGAGATTTTGGCAAAACTGGTGAAGCGGTCAAAACACTGGGCGCTACCATGAGCGAGCAGGTGTCCACGGTAGCCACCAACTTTGCCCAGAGCATCGGCGACATCATCTTTGACTGGGGCGGCGCCTGGGATACGCTGAAGAGTATTGCCGAGGCAGGGGCCAAGGCGATTATCAGCAGTTTAATTGAGACTCTGGTCACACCGTTTATTAACAAGATAACCGGGGCTCTTAGCGGAGCACTGGGTAGCATATTTGGTGGCAGTGGTGGCGTGGCCGGCACAGTTGGCGGCGTTGCGGGTGGTGGCGGTGGCTTAGGCGGCATTTTTCAAGGCGGTGCCGGTGCTGCGGGTGGCATTCTTGGCTCACTTGGATCTATTGGTTCTATTGCTGCCGGCATTGGTGCGATTGCCGGATTTTTTAGCGATGAAGGCGAGGACAGGGACGAGATAGAACGTAATACCAGATATACGTCTATTGCACTTATCGGGCCGTTAGGTGTGATAGATCGTCTCATTCAGATCATAGACCAGAACTGGCTTTTCCACGATGCGTTGACTGGTGATGGAAGCGTCCTTGACCACCTAGGCAACATCCGTTGGTTTCTGTTGCCGGACATCAAAAAGATTCTGATGGGTGGTAATGAGTTGGTTACAGAAGCAGCCGGTACTCCCGGTGGCGCCACGAGCATCCAGAAGCTAATTGACTTTGAAGAGATGAGTCAAGGTGCCAGAACCTTCCGGGATGTAATGGTCGGCGGCATCATGGACATGATAAACGCAGCCGAGCGTTTCCGCTACGAGTCCCAGCGTATGTCCTCTCGGGATTATGTGCAGAATGTGGTTATCCCTGAAATTAACCGGGCTGTCGTGACTCGGCAAAGAACACTGAACACAGGCGGGAGAACAACTAGCAGATAATGGCCTTCGCAAAACTGAACTACCTCAAGATCGAGGACAACATAGCACGGCAGGCGCGGCTGACGGCAGTGGATCCGGCTGACGACTCGGTGGATCAGGCCGATAGCAACTTTCCGGTATCTAATATGCAGCTACTGCCGGTGTCCAAGCCGGGGCGCATCTGGAACCGGGTATCGTCGAGCGGGACCGGCAGCATGAATCTACAGGTATCGTTTACGGCGGCACAGAGCATCAATGTGATTGCGCTGGTGGGCCACAACTTGTCGTCGTCTGCCACGATCACGTTAAACGGCGGATCCTCTTTTAACCCTACCTCAAGCCAAGGCACGATGACCTGGCGGCGCAATGTGGCCTGGCATTATTTCAGCGCAGCCGAGTCTCACAAGTATTGGAACATAGAAATATCCGACGAGAAGAACGCCTATGGATTTGCGCAGATCGGCTATCTTGTCATGGGTACACTAACAGAGTTGGACTTTGGCTACTCGCTGTCGTCCAGCTTTGCCGATGAGATGATCGGCTTGCGCAGCCAGACAGAGACGGCCGTGCCGATCAACCGCCATCTGGCAGAGCGGTACCGGCTGATGCTGGAGTTCCAGCACGAGACAACCACGGACATCAGCACCTTGCGCTCGCTGTTTCTGGACTTGCTGGGGCCGGACGAGCCGGCGCTGTTTATCCCATACACCTCCGGCACTGAGGCTGTCTTTGGCCGCATCAATCAGGACAGCTTCCAGCGCGTCTACAGTTCACCGGATACGGCGAGTGTGGCGGTTGAGTTGGTGGACGATCCCACGGGTGTTCCGGTAGTGGCTTACATGCCGGTGCTCAGGGACAACAGGGAGTTGCCGGACGGCAGCAGCTTTACTAGGCAAACAGTAGCCTACTACAAGAATGAGCATCTCGAGCTGGTGGAGGTGGGCAGTGGTGTGCTGCGGACCGGCTGGGCCGGGAGTGTGGCCGGCATCAGTACCAGCAGCGGGCCGCACCATTATGACTATGACGAATATGGGACACTGCTGGAACCTGCGCGGACGAATGCGCTGAGCTATGGGCAGGACTTGAGCGTTTATACGCTAAGCGGTGTCACGGTGGCATCTGCGTCTACGGATGAGCCAAAGGCCACAGCAAGCGGGCTGGCATATAAGATAGAGGAAGCGCAAGCATCTGGGGCGCATCAGGTGTCATCTTCTGCCGTATCTTTTACGGCTGATACCGTCCAGGCTGTTGCACTGTTTTTGAAGGCGTCTGAAAGAACAGAATGTAAATATTACCTGGATGCGACAACGGGAACGAGTTATGCCGGAGCCACGATAGACTTGAGTGCTGCAACAATAGCGTCTTATGCTGGTAATTCGGGCATATTACAAAGCGGCGCCATTGAAAGCTATGCAAACAGCTGGTACCGGGTCAACATGGGTGTACAGCTCGGCAGCGGCGTGACAAATGCCCAGCAAAGAGTATTGCTTGCCGATGCCACTAGCAGCGCCACCTATTCCGGTGTCTCCGGCTACGGCTTATATGCGTGGAATTTCCAGCACGAGGCAGACAAGTCGTTTTCGTCTAGTCCGATACTGACATCCGGTGCAACTTCTACCAGAAATGCCGATTTGTTATACGCGCCTTTTGATTTTGATACTCAGACCATGAGTGTGTATGTCAAATACATCAAAGCCAAGGTAGATACGGGAACGCAAGCACTAGTTCATATTGGAGGGGCTGCTGCAGCTGCTGATCCTCGTTTGGTGCTTTATGAAACAGGTTCAGAGCAGCCGGGGTTCTCATATGATGACGGCATAAATTCACGGGCGATTACCGATACAACGGTGCTTGCTATTGGAGACACGGTGGAACTATTGGGTGTTTTGTATCCAGACGGAACGGGCAAGGTTACAGTGTCTCAAAATGGTGGGGCAGCATCTACTTCCAGCGCATTTGCAGCCAATACATTTCCAGGTGCATTCAACGCTGATCGAATTTATATAGGATCTCAAGGTTCGACTGTTCAAGGGCCGTTTGTCGTCCAAGAAGTGAAGACATACCGAGGCGTCCAAACACTGGAGTTCATGCGTGAACTATGAGTGACTTACTGGTAGAAATCGCGCTGGACAACGGCACGCTCTATTACTCCATCCACGGTACCTCCACCTCCACGGCTTATTATGAAGGGCGTATCACGGGCATTGACAGCCTGAAGCGGACCATCCGGCCTGGTGGTGGCGTGTCGGCCATTCAGACGATTGGCTTTGAACTGGCGGACCAGGACGGCACACTGCGGACGCTGCATGAGAACCAGACCTTCAAGCGCCGGGCTGTCACAGTTAAGCTGGTAGACGACGAGGACAATGCTGTTACTACACAGTTCGTGGGTGTGGTGGAGAGCGTAGCCGTCACGCCGGACTTGCTGCAGATAGAAGCGCGAGATGATTCCTGGGACGTACTGACGGAGAAGGTGCCGCTGCGAGTGTTCCCGGACATCTTTGGTGATATGCCGATCACTACACCAGTAGCACTGATTCCTATTGTCATCGGTACCGTATCCAGCACCAGCTTCGAGTCTCGGGGATCTATTCCGGCTTATCTGGTAGACCCATCCGTAACGGCGGCTAAGTACCGCTATGTGGCTGCACAGCATCCGCTCAAGTCTATTACAAAAGTGTATAGCCGGGGCAACGAAGTACCGTCTGGAGACTGGACTACAACCTATGTGGATACTACTACCAGCTACGGCACGGTCCGCATGACATACATTGACGTTGACTACGACCTACGCGACGAAAACGGCGTGGATGATGTCACCTATGACGCCACCGGTATCACCGATGACAATTTGGAGTCCGGCAATTTGGAAACGGATATTCCAGATTCACTCAAGCTGGTGCTGTCGAACCTGGACCAAACCTCGCCGCTGGTGGCAGCAGACTTCGCCAGTACCACTACAGTCAATGCGCAGTACACAGCACAATCTATCTCACTGTCTAATAACGGCTTGGCTGTGACCGAGTGGGGCATGACCTGGCTGGATGTGGTGGACATGTTTGCCGAGTCGTTCAACTTGCAGTTTTTTGTCAACTCATCCGGCAAATTTAAGATGCGCTTTGATGATGCGCAGACCGGGACCAGTACCAAGACATACTTTGACTCACAGGACATCATCCAGGGCAGCTTTTCTATCGATTCGCCCAGCGATAACGTATCCACGCTGGAGTGCTCCTACGCTTATGACTTTGCACGGGGACGTTTTACGGCCAGGAAGAGTTATAACGATGCTACGGAGCAGACTGCGCTGGGCCGGAATATCGAGGAAGAGGCTGAACTGCACGGCATCCGCTCCATCAACGATGCGCAGAAGATAGCACAGATCAGACTGTTCCAGCAGCGCTCCAGTCGGGATGTGGTGTCATTTCGCATTCCAGCCAAGTCCTATCTAGAGCTGGGAGACTTTGTTTCCGTCACGCATTGGGCTGGACCGTCCAGCAATAACGTCGGCTATGATGAGACGCTGTTCTGCATCTACGAGTTGAACTTGACTGTTGATGGAAACGGGCTGTTTCATGACTTGCTATTGATAGACCATCCTGGGCTGACGGTGGGCTCGCCGGCGGATTCGGAAGAAACCAGGACCACGCAAACGCTGTCGCAGCGGTCGCCGGATATTGCCTCTGATGTGGTGTGGACCTCTACGGATGCGGATACGGTCGCTTGGTCCGCCAATGATCTGAAGATTGGCGATGCTTTATACGAAACGATTTCTAGCAGCAATACGGGGAATATGTCTGCGAAGACATATGTTTATTTCGATCCGGATACCTCTGAAAGTACATATCAGGTAACCACCACGTTTTCGAGTGCGGTAGGAGGGCGAAAGGTTCTGCTGGCTGAATGTGTGAACGGAACCAACTCAGCAAAAATTAAAAATTACGTGGGCTGGGTTGAAACGGGCGTGGGTGGTGGTGGATCGGATATGCCCAATCAAGTTACTGAAGATGAGATTACAACACCGGACCTTGGTTCAATCAATGCCGATCTGGGGAGTATTACTGCCGGAACAGTAACGGGTGCAACGATTCGCACGGCAGCTAGTGGTGCGAGAATCCAACTGACTTCCAGCGCGCTTGAAGTTTATGATGCGTCGGTTAAGAGAATAGACATTCCGACAACTGCCGATCGAATAAACTTTTATCATACAGGTTCATTAAATGGCTTCTTTCAGGGGTCAGACGGAGTTGGCGGAATTGCGTGTTTTGGGAACTTGGCAGCACTTGACTCTGGTAACGGTATTAGATTGGTGGGTGGAGGTGATGGTACTGCCGGGATTGATGCTTTTGGAGGCTGTACATATTTGACAGTTTATGGAAACTTGCTCCCATCTTCAACGGGAACGGATTTGGGCGGTTCTTCAAATAGGTGGGATTTATACGGCGAAACCATTTATGCTTATGGCAACATTCAACCGTCATCTGATGATAGCGGATCGGTGGGTACCGCAAGCGTCGCTTTTGGCAATGTTTACGCCAATGAGGGAGACTTTGACTATCTTGATACTATAGATTTAGGATCTCTTTTATGGAAATGTCCAACCCGTCCAGATACGGATGATAGTTACAATTTTGGTCATCCTGATTACAGGTGGTCAACCATTTACTGCACAACATTAACCGAGGGAGACATTGAATTTGCAAATGGTTGGAATATAAGAGAGTTGGGCCTGCGCGACGAGAACAGGAATAAATCGTTTGGTTGGATTAGAAAACACCATCCAGACGGACTCCAAATATCGGATCAAAGTGGTAAACTAGTTTTAGTTATTCATGGGAACGGGAATTTGTATGTTTCCGGTAAGATATTACCCATGAACGAATTACCGTGATTTGTATTTGTGAGGGGTAAGTCATGAAGGTATTTTTATCGCTTTTTGTGCTTTTGAGTATTGCTTGTTTTGTTGTTGCTGATCCCGGAGAAGGTTATATCATCAAGAGAACCATACCCGCCCAATTTGTTGATGGTGTACAGATATCGAGTGAGCAAATTGTTCACTTCAGACAAACATTGAACTGGGGTTCCTGTACATCCTCTTGGGATTTACTGTTGACTGAAATTCATGAAAATGAAGCTCGGAAGCTGCGCAGGATAGTCATTGAAGAGGGAATAGCCGGTTTAGAGTTACGTGGATTTGAGTGTGTTTCTGTGATTTTAGTCGAATAGCAATATGGTTAGTATAGATTTTGCTGTAACTAGGGACACCCTAAAGGCACTGTCGTTGGACGTTGTTCGTCTTGAGGTTAAGCTATCAGAACTGCAGGCAGAGAATGAGCGCCTCAAGTCTGTGCTGGAAGAGAAAAACGCAACGATACGACAGCTTGAGAAAGAGAAGCGCCGGCCGGTGGAAGGAGTGACTGCAAGCTAGGGAAAATGGTTATGGCTACTTTTCTCAGCCGCCTCCGGGCGGCTTTTTTATTGCCTGTTTTTTGTTGTCTGCTACAGGCACAGTCGGTGCAGCTGCAGTGGGATGCGAACAGCGAAGCCGATCTGCTGGGTTATCGCATGTACCGCTCTACTCAGTCCGGCTTCGGTTACCAGGCCATCGGTGAGATTACCTGCCCACCGGAGGACACGAGCTGCTGCACCTTTACAGACGATACCATTCTGCCACGTGAGACTTATTACTATGTGGCCACTGCGTATGACAGCGAGGAACTGGAGTCCGGCTTTTCCAATGAGGTGAACTATACCGGCGTTTGTCCCGGTGATGTGAACGGCGATGGCAACAGGGACATCTTAGACGCCGGATTGATTCTGAATCACACCGTCAACCTATTTCCACTGACTGGGCTGGACCTGGAAGCAGCTGACGTGAACGGGGATGGAGCCGTCAATGTCCTAGATGCGCAGCATTTAAAAAATCATATTGTAGGGACGGATCTTTTAGATGCTTGTAATTGAAAGTAAGGCAGCCAAAGCAGGTGAGCAAGTCCAGGTCGGAATCTGGCTGGACGAGCGCACCGTCTACGGCTTGCAGTTTGACATCGTTTACGATCCGGCGGCACTGGAGTTTGTGTCCTGGGACAGCGCACTAGCAGCTACTACCAATCCAGAGACGGGCCGGTTTAATTTTGCTGTAGCCAGGGACGGGACACAACAGCCGCTGCCGGAGTATATCGGCAGTTTAGTTTTTAACGTCAGCGGTCCTTCTACATTATCTATTGTGGACGTAGTAGCCGGTGACTCGACAGCACAAGCAGTTTCTCTGTCCACTCAGGACGGGGCAATAACTATTGAGGAGAACAACGTGAACTTACGAATCGAGTTTCAAGAATTTCAATCCGGGGTGCCCATTCCAGATAGTGCGGATGGTATCAGAGTATTCGAATCGGACGGGGCAGATCCTGCCACGGCTAATCTCGTGGTTCTTGGAGATATTGCTACGTTGGTTGGAACGTTTACCGTCTCATCGAATCGCGGGCAGAGGTGGTATTTCGGTGCTTATTTCAACGAAGGCGGCATTGGTCCAGCGGGCAATGTCACGGTATTCGACACCAACGTCCCTCCTACTGAAGCGCCTGGTGCGCCGACTGTAACTGTTGTCTAATGAACGTGCGGCAACTTCTCGAATGGATCTGGTATTGGCTGCGCAGACGCGGCCACCGACCCAAAGAAGCACCACCAGCACCATCGGTTGAAAGAGCATGAGAATCACAGTCCTGCGTCTCAACGGTGAGAAAGAAGACACCGTTGGCCTGCTGTTTGTGGACCGGCAGTGGTTCGGCCTGACTCTCGAGGATGAGCAGCGGCTGGTGAAGGTACCGGCAGAAACGCGCATCCCAGCCGGTGACTATGAGGTGGAGCTGCGCAAGGCGGGGACATTACACGACAGGTACAAAGATCTCTACTCCTGGCACGAGGGGATGCTGCATATTCGCAAGGTTCCCGGCTTTACGTGGATCTACTTCCACCGCGGCGTCAGGGAGTCGCATTCGGCGGGCTGCATCCTGGTAGCGGATGGGCTGAGCCGGTCCAATATCGGCGGCAGGCTGGCAGAACTAGCTAACTCGGCTGAAGGCTACGAGCGGTTCTACCAGCACGTTCTGCCAGCAGCACGGGCCGGGGATCTGCGGGTAACGATCCAGGACGAGATAAAGATGGAGACAATATTATGAGACCAAAAGTAGCAATCACTATGATCCTCGGTTTTGCGCTGGGCTTTTCATTTGCCGGGCTGGTCCCGGCTGCAGCTGTTAAGGCATGGCCGGCGCTGTTTGTAGCAGTACCGTTGGCACTGTGGGCGGTCTGGAAGTTGAAGGTGTGACATGGGATTTCTAGGCGACATTTTCGGCGGTGGCTTGAAAGGGGCAATGGAAGGTGTGGATGTTATCCTGTCCCGGTTCAAGGGCAAGCCGATAGGTGAGCAGGAAAAGGCCGAGATCAAGCTGGCACTGGAGCAGTTGCTACAGAAGCGCGACTCGGAAATAGAGCAGACCATTCGCACTGAACTGACAGCCAAGGAGCGTATCTTAGTTGCCGAGTTAAGTTCGGGTGACAACTACACCAGACGGGCTCGGCCCACGGTTGTCTATTTCGGATTACTGGTGATTACCTATAACTACTGTGTCATCCCGACTATCCAGACATTGCAGGGGCTGATGCTGCAGCCGTTCGCGTTGCCCACGGAGTTCTGGATAGCCTGGGGCGGTATTGTCTCGACATGGGTGGTTGGTAGATCGGCTGAGAAGCGCGGCACCAGAAACAGGCTAGTCAGCAATATTACGGGTGCTCCGCTGGTAGGAAGCAGGCTCCTGGATGAGCCAAGCTAGGCGGTGTTGAAGTGAACAATCAAGACCGAGACTTACTCAACTGCTATGTCGGCGAGTTCTCAGCACTGCGCACGCTGGTCCAGGAACACATCAAGCAGGGGCAGGAGTTTAGAGCAGACCTGAAGGCCGACATCAAGGCGCTGGAGGCTACCATCCGGGGCAATGGATCGCAGGGGCTGTGCAGCCGGGTAGATGCCGTGGAGTCTCGTGTCAAATGGCTCTGGGGCGTGTTCACGGCAGCGGTGCTGGCCGTGGTAACGGCAATGCTGGGCAAAGGCGGTGGCTAATGGATGACCCGCCTATTACTGTGTCTGCTGCTATGTCTGTCACCCTGCCTTGACTGCGGCAGGAAGCGTATCCCAGCCGAGACGCCGGAACAGATAGCCACTTATGGCCGCTTGGCTGTGCTGGATTTTAACCAGAAGAACAGCCGCTGCCAGAAGCTCATCAAGCAGTACAATGCCAAGCTACAGCAGCTGAACCGGCTGGCTAGTGTGCTGGACCTCCACGAGAACACCTTGGAACAGCAGCGGGAATTGCTACGGCAGGCGCTTGGGCTGATCCGGGAATTGCGGCAGCTGTATGAGGGCTCTGCCGATAACCTGGAGCAAATAGAAGAGACACTAGAGGCGATGTTGTGACTGGAATATTCTGGGCCATTCAGGCGCTGGTAGTGCCTGTTATTGCTGTTGTACTGGCCGGGTTCCTGTTCCGGCTGGGCTGGAAACTGGCTGATGCTGTGGTGGGGCAGAAATGAAAAAGCCCCGCTGGTGGGCGGGGCTGGGTTGTCATGAATTGTCAAATGGAAGTTTGACGTGAGCCCATGCTTGGTAATCAGCTAGGTGATAGTAGGCACCTTCGATGTTTCCATCCAAGATCATTTCTTGGGCAAGGGACAGGTCTTTAATGGCATCATCGGCTGCCCATGTCAAACCACCATCGTTCGCTCTCCATTCCTTGAGGACTTCGTTTTTACATTCATGAAGTATGTCGAGAATCCTGTTTTGCTGTTCTGTGGTTTTCATTTCTTCTCCTTCCGTGGCCTGCCGCCGCGCTTGCCGTTTTCACGGGCTGCTTGGCGCTTGGCCTCTGATGTTGACTGCCCACCCTTGCGGCCACCGATGGCGGCAAAGTGGCGGGCGATGTCGGCCTCTGAAATTTCGTTGTGGCAGTGGGGACAGATCATAACGCCTCCACTAATCGCTTGAACATCTTGTTTGCATATGATCGGGAATAGAATCCGGCTACATAATCCACTCCGGCAAGGCTCGTACCTGCACACCAAGTTCCTCCATCTCTCGGCATATCTCCCGGCATTGCCGAGTAAACCTGTCTGTTTTCGTAAGAAATGCGGATTACCGTTCGTTTACCGTCCTCGCGTTGGAGGAGTTGGTAGCCATTAATTTCTTTGATTACGTCATAAAATTTTTCACCGTCGGTATACATGAGAACCTCCTCTGGTCTGTTCTTAGTAGCCCCTCATCTTTCTTTCGAGGCCGAATTGCCAGACTCGACGAGCGTTGCGTTCGCTCCTGGTTTCAGAGTCATATTTGCCGCTCAGCGCACGAGGTTGAGTTTGGCCGGGGGCTTCGATGGCCCAAGCTGCTGCAACTGCTTCTTGCTGCGGATAACCTTCCCGCAGCAGTTGGCGGATGGTATCCATTTGATTGTTCTTTTCAGCCTTCAATTCTCTAAATCTCTCATTTGCCGTCTTTCTTTCTTCGTTCTTCATCATATCTATATGATACCCAATGCCGCTTAGGTTGTCAAGCAAAAAATGTACTTTTTTTGAAAAAAAATTTAGGAGGCCGGCAACTGCCAATCGCGGGCCGTTTCACTGTTTCACCACGTTTCACAATTTGGTGAAACCTTGCCGAATAGTGAACAGCCCGACACTACCATGAACCACCCTAAATGTATCGTCTGCGGGTCGCTGGATACCATCAATGCCAAAGTTGACCCACACATCCCCCGTTGTAAAAAGCACAAGGACTACCACTTCTACCGCACATGTCCATCCTGCGGCAAAAAAGAGCTGGTAGCGCACGGCCACACCGACTCCCTGTGCAGGGAGTGCCACTTGCGGGGCCGTACCAAGCAGAAGCACCAGACCCGGGACGAGAATTGCTCTAAAAAGTTTCTGAAGTTTCTCAGCAAGGCCAGGACCAGGCGGGAGCTGGAGGACCGCTTCGAGGAGCCGGACAAGCTGCTACAGCAGGACTATCCCGGCTACTCCCTGTTCCAGCAGCGCAATGAGTTTGGCGAGCCGATCTGGATTCTACTGCCGGTTGTCAATGACAAGATCGAGATCAAGCAGCGGGACTGGCGGTACGCCATTGGCGTAGATGACGAGAGCGATCTCGACCCATACCTTTCGGTGCAACTGCCCAACTCTTTCGTTGACGGCAGGATTCGCATCGTGCCGATCTTTGACGTTCACCTCGGCCATGTGGCGCATAGAAAAGAGAAGTTCCTGAGTTATCTGCGCTGGATTGAAGAGAATCCTAACATCTATGTAATTCTCGGCGGTGACATTATGGAAAACGCGTTGGACGATGGCCGGGGCATGTCCTACGAAAGCACGAATCCTCAATCACAGATAGACTTGTGTGAAAAGCTGCTGAGCCGCATCGCCCATAAGATACTCTGTTCAACTGTCGGTAATCATGAATGGCGCACGTACAAGAAGTCGGGCATCGACCCGATGCGATTCTTGTGTTCCCGGCTCGAAATACCCTATTTTGACGGTCCGGTGTTTATGTCGGTTTCAGCCAATTCATATACGTGGCTGTTCTACATCTTCCACGGGCGCAGCAACGCACAGACCAAGGGCGGAAAACTGAATGCGGCACAAGCTGCCAAGCGATTCACGGGCCTGATTCACTTTCTCGTCTCGGGACACACCCATGACCCACAAGTCAACCCAGAGACGCTAATCAGCATCGACTACGAGCATGCTAGGTTGAAATATACAACTCAATGGACGGTAGTTGCCCAGAGTTTCTTAGGCTGGAAAAACACCTATGCCTACCGCGCTGGCTATCCACCGCCGGGGCGGGGTGGGGTGACAATGGAAGTATTTGACAATGGCGAGTATAGAGCAACGCTGAAATAGGGTCGTGCATTGCTTCCACTACCCATTTAATAACTACATTACCTATAAACGGTGCAACTGGATTACCTATAAATGAGCAAGCTGCAAATAGCCGTGATCCGGCTGGACGATACCCAGTGGCACGGCGACTGGACCGACTGCCCAGAACTACTGGAGCCGGACACCTGCTATGCCGTGGGCTTCCTGGTGTACCAGGACGACGACAAGGTGGTGCTGTCCGGTGTAGCCAGTGAGACAGGCAAGCATGCCGGGGTCTGTGTCATTCCGCGAGGGGCGGTGCAGGAAATAGAGGAGGTGTGCCTTGGAGCAGTCTGAGATATTTAGCCAGGTGATAGCCGATCTGCAGGACAGGGACCAGCTGGGCTGGAAGAACTACCGCAGGGAACTGACGGCAGATACCTATGACGACCCGTTAAAAGAAGCCTACGAGGAGGCGCTGGACCTGGCTGTCTACTTGAAGTGCGCCATACTGCAGCGACAAAACGATGAGACTTGACGATCACCCCGGCTGGAAGTGCGTAGAGACTGCCGTTATCATGGTGTTTGCGCTGGTGTTTCTCTACCTGAATGCCAGCCACTTTGATGCAACTGAATGGGAGACCATGAAGGAGCTCTTGATCGTTGGGCTTGCGCTGCGGCTGATCGGTCGGGCCAAGCTCAAGCACTAAATCCTACCTAATATTTTTTTTGAAAAAAACTGTTTACAATCTGTCCGGCTTATACTAAAGTCTATTTTGTGAACAGCAAAGTTCAAAAGAACTCACCTTTACGACGTGCTCGACGCAAGCGCGGGCTGACTCAATTTCAGGTGGCAGTTGAAACTGAGTTGAGCGTCGGAACTATTCATTATATCGAAAACGGTATCACTCGGAACGGCTCCAACATCAAAACGGTTGCTGATTATCTGGGTGTTGATATGGATACCGTTTTGGATTGGCACGAATCCATTGATGCTGAGAATGCGGCATGAAGGCTGTTCCTGGACTATTCAAATACAATTTGACATCGGGAGCATCTACAGTAGATAGGTTTATCTTGACTCAACGACAAGTATTCGAACTCGTCAACAGCATGAGAGACGGTGCAGCCAAAGACGCCAGACGCCGCCGCGAATGCAGCACCAGCATTGTTCGTGCTTTCCACAACGGCGGCTATGTCAGCTTTGATGAGGCGGCAATGATGCTGCTGGACAAGGCTGGGCTGACGCTGCGTGAGTACCACGCATGGAGGGCAAGTAAATGAAGCGGCTGTTTATGTGGCTGCTGTTCGGCTTATATCCAGTTCGCTGCAGCTGGTGCGGCAAGCACATCCGCTGGAGCACCGTCAGTCACTCCCACGGCATCTGCGAGAGATGCGCTGAGGAGTTGATGGAAGCCTACCGGGAGCCGGTATACGGAGATGCGGCATGACTGAACGACATAAAAGCAAACGAGATTTGCAAATTGACACAGAGACTCAGTCTTACTTTCGCTATTGGCGTTGGCTTGTTTCCAGTACAGCGACAAAGCAGGAGTTTCAGACGAGCTCCAATTATTATCCAATTTGCGTACCAAATCGACGCAATCTTTCCGGACAACAAAAATGACTGAGCACGAAGGGCAAGCATACCAGGACAGTTTAGCCAATCTCGAGAACATGCTGGGCATCCGCGAAGAGTGCAGCCACAACTGCTGCGTCTGTGGCCGGGAGACATACCACGAGCCTGATATGTATGGCGACTACTATTGCAGCGCGGTCTGCTACACCAAAGACACGGGCATCAAGATCACATGCCTGGACTGTGGCAAGCAGAACTGCCGCTGCTGCTGGGAGGATTTCTTTAACGGAGTTTAAGTTTGGCCCTGGTAAGTCATGTGTGAAGTTGATTCAAACAAAGGAGTATCCAGCGTTGATTAAGGAAAAATGGGTAGTACCACAACCAAAATCCACCGGATGTTTCGGTGGTCCAGGGCCAATGACTGATTATGCAGACCAGCAATTTCTCGCTGCCTACCAAGTACACCACTCCTACAGCGAGAGCAGGGGCCGGGACAGCAGTTTCCTCCTTCCTGCTGTCCTGGTCTACCTGGTCTACGTCTACTGCTGGTGCTTAGCCTGGGGGTGGCCGAATGCTTAGCTGGATTGTAGCTTTTATCGCGTTCTGGACGTTTGAATTTGCTTTTGCCTGCTTCATGGGCGGCTTGCTGAAGCAAGCACGGGAGGCGCAGTGTCGCAGCTAGCGCAACAGCTACAGCCAGAGCGGGAATGGCGCGAGACTTGGCCGCCGGTGGCGCTGCACAAGTCTGATCCGAGGTACTGGCACTGGAAGGGTGTATTCCCCCCCGAGGTGCATTGTGAAACCAACCTTGGAATGCTTCGGGGCATTCAACTGGATAATCATTTCTATGAGTGCCATGAATGGAACGGACGTTACTGGCGCCGGTTTCGCAACTGGCACTACATCATGGATTACAACCGATGAGTTTTTCGGACTACATAAAACGAGTTTTCAGGTGTGAGGACGAGATAGTAAACGAGCGCATCGAGAGCGGGCGCCAGCATCTCATCGAGCAGGGCATGGACCCACACTACCGCTACAGGCCGGAGGCCGTGGTCGGTGGCTGGTGTGAGCGGTGCGGTGAGTTGATTTGCGAGTGCGAGGAGGAGCGGCTTTGACATCGCATATTCTATATGACGAGGAAGAGGGAATGGCTTGCCTTTATTGTCCTGATTCTGGCTGGGTATATGGACCGGTGTTTTACGACGATTTGGTGGAAGATGGAGATGATGCACAGCAAGTCGCCGGCCAGTTTCTAGAATTTTGCAAGCCGATTGATCCACGTTCTTACGGACTCAAGGAATTGATCCGACAGTACAACCAATTCTTAGAGGTTTATGAGAAATGACCTGGGAGGACTTTTTGCGCACCAAGCCATGTCTCAAGTGTGGCAGTTGGCCGGTAGAGCTAGCGCATATTCACGGCTTGGTCAGTCCCAAGACCGACCAAGTTATGCCACGGCGTAAAGGCTTGGCTAGGTTCGCAGCTATCCCGCTCTGTCCGGGCTGTCATAGGACAGGCAAGGACAGCATACACCGGCTGGGCGAGGATGAGTTTTTTCGGCAACTGGGGCGCCACCAGTGCTATGTGTTTCAGAAGCTGGTGGGTTACTTGGCTGAGTACAAAGGATGGGCAACATGAGAGAGGAGATAAGCAATGAGAGAAAGTGATTTTTTCCCAAGCGATTTTATCAAGGCAGATGATCTGGGAAACAGGGAAGTAACACTGACCATCAACTCGGTGGCGCGTGAGGAGTTCAACGACAACGGGCGTAAGGACTACAAGCCGGTTGTTAGCTTCAAGAAGACGGACAAGCGGCTGGTGCTCAACCGCACCAACTTCCGCACCATAGCCGATATGCATGGAGAGGACACCGACGAGTGGAGCGGTAAGCCGATCACCATCTACAGGACGCAAGTTGATTTCCGCGGCAAGCAGGTCAAGGCAATTCGGGTCAAGCTGGACGAGCCACAGCAGGCAGAAGAGGCATGGCCGGAGGATCCGCCGGTAGATGAGCCGGACGGGTTGGACATCGACAGTATTACCGATGATGACATTCCTTTCTAACGACATGACATGCGCAGGAAGCTGTCTAATAAAGGGATTTGTGGGTTTTTGCGGGACACAGCTCGGCTTTACAACTTCGAGGAGTTTTCGTTTCTCAGCTGTGGCTGCATCTACTACAAAGTCACCGGCAAGGCTGGCCGCTGGACCAGCTGTCACCGCAAGGACTGCGGCAGGTTGGATGCACCACGGACTTGCGCTTGCGGCTTAAATGAGGAGTTGACGTTGCAGACACTATCAGCGCACAGGCTGGGCGATGCGGTACAAGTGGAAAAGCTGAGGCAGCAGCGACGGCAGCACTACGAGGAGTGCGGGAGGGAGTGAAGTTGGTGAACATACAGCAACTTAGATATGAAAACGAAGCCCTTCGCAAAGAGCGGCATGAAGGATTTCTGGTTCGAGATGAATTGCGCAGCATTATCCAAGAGCAGAAGCAGCGCATCAAGGAGCTGGAGAATGGGTTGATTTCCATTCGGAATCGATTATACCCCAATAGCCTTGGAGAATACGATTGGGTTGAGGCTCAAGATCTTATCACGCGGTTACTAGACGGAGAACAAAACTAATGCCAACCATACCCTACATCAACAAAGCGGGCCAGCGCATCCCCGGCGTAACGACTGTGCTAAATAACATCGGCTGGGGCAAGAATCCATTGATGTGGTGGGCTTGGAACGAGGGCCGCGAGGGCCGGGACTTCAGGGACACCAGTAAGAAGGCCTGTGATGCAGGAACGATCTGTCATGCCATGATCGAGGCTGAACTGAAGGAGAGAGATGTTGAAGCAATTGCGGCAGCATTTGAAGCAGAAGCGGATGTGATGAACAAGGCTGAGGCTGGTTACCTGTCCTATCTGGACTGGGCTGAAAACCAGCAGCTAACTGTAATCAAAACAGAGATACACCTGGTCAGCGAACAGCACCAGTTCGGCGGCACACCGGATGTAATAGCGCGGTACGGCGTGAACCGGAAGCTAATTATGCTGGACTTGAAAACCTCAAACAACATATACGAAACCATGTTATCCCAGCTGGCAGCCTACGAGCAGCTATGGCTCGAGAACGGCGGTGACAATCTGGACGGCGGCTTGCACCTGCTGCGGGTAGGTAAGGACCAGGCCAGTTTCCATCACCATTTCTGGCAGTCGCTGCTCGAGGGCTGGGAGACATTCCTGCACGCGCTGGAGCTGCACCGGCTGCAGAAAGAACTAAAGAGGATCATATAGCAATGGCTGAACAACGATTTTGGATCCAGGGCAGCGGGGGCGACGGCACAAATGAGTCACCGTATAAGCGCGGTGGCTACATGGTCTATGGCGAGAACTATCCGCTCAAGACCCGGCCTTATCCGCGCTTCTGGATGGAGTCTGTGACTGGGACCAAGAAAGTAACCGGCTTACGTCATTGGCCGGAGGTGGTCGAGAACGTGCTTGAGCCTACCTCATTCGAAATGCAGCTTACCTTAAAAGCCGAAAATGCTTTTGCTGCCGCGACTGTGCCGGTCAAGATTGTCGTAATTCTAGAACTGAAAGAAAGCTACAGCGGTCCTGTGATCGGCGACCCAATCCGGCTGTACTTTTGGACATGGGCAAATGATGAGCAGGGAGGGCCTGCGCCGGAGCCGGAACCCGAACCAGAGCCGGGGGAGAAAAGGCACATCATCTTCTGTAGCGATGGCAGGGTTTACGATGTGCCTGAAAGTGTGCGGCTGGAGGCTGAGCTTAACAACGATGTTTCCGGCATCAGAAATGCCGTGAATGTGATGGAGTGGCACTCAGACCTGAGCATGGCTGAGTTCAAGGCCAAGTACTTCTCACAATCAGCTCCTACCGATCCTGACTGGTGGAAGGTTACTGTGCCGGACCGGGGCGGCTTGCAGGTTGCGCTGTCCTTTGACAACTACTTGCAAGGAAACTACTGGGCGGTAATTGATCGCAGTGTGTCTATCGGGGCAACGTGGATTAACTTGTGGGCATGGGATCAAGCAATAGGATCAATTCCAGAGTATCTGGAGTGGATGGAAGACATTATTATCTATGCAAAAAAGCGGGATCTGGAAATCATCTGCAAGACAACCGGGGAACCGTCAACGATCACTTTTATGGAGCATTTTTACGATTACGTGTTTGCCTGGACGATTGGCAACGAACCAAGGCTTGAACCACCCGACCTCAGCATTGAGAACGAAGCAGAGCGAGTCATCCAGCAATGCCAAGCTGTGAGGGACGAGTTTCCCAATGCAATTCTCACGGGACCGGCCTGGGCTGGCTGGGAGTCTAGGGATATTCGGCAGGCTTGTCTCGACAAAGGCTTGATGGATATTGTGAACTTCGAGTCTTTCGACTTCTATCCTGGGAGCATCAGCTACACCTACGATCCGCTACTTAACAACGAGCGGATGTGGGTCAGCGAGTGGAACGTCCTGCCTGGTACAAACGAGAGCGTCTTTCGGTGGTGGCTGAAGCGGTTTCAAGAGTTGGGCTTGCCTACTGTCCCGATATTCTTGGGCAACTGGACAGGCGACAGCGGTGCCAATGCCTTTGCCCTATGGGACCAGGACGGCAACGAAAGAGGCTATCAGGTGCAAGTGCTTAGAGAGCTGTTTGGTGCAGAGCCACCACAGAGCGACGATGCAGCGGCTATCATGCGGGCGCTGGTGAGGACGCTGGGGCCGGAGAACCGCGAGGGCATCCTGACACAGAAGGGCATGGAGACATTTGCGGAGTTTTATGAGCAGGAGAAGGAGAAGTGATGACTGAGCGCTGTATTACCTGTGGAAAGTGGTTGAACTGCGATCACGGAAAAGCAAGGGAAGAGATGAAGTCTCTCCGCAAAGAGCGGGATGATATGACCAAGGAGCTTGTTGATACGATCAAGCTGGCGTCAAGGCAAAAGGGGCGCATCGAGGAGTTGGAGGGCAACCTTGAGGACGCGCAGAAACTCTACCGCAAGCAAACCGGATGCCTTGCTGAAACAGAGACTAAGCTGAAAATCGAGCGGAAAGCTAACGCAGGGTTACGCATTCAAAATCGTGATTGCTGGAAGCGCATCAAGGAGCTGGAGCGACTGGAAATAGAAAGAGCCGAGTGATGCATCGAAAACGAACGGCTGGCAAAAGAGCGGCTGGAGCGCATCAAGGAGCTGGAAGAGGGCTTGATTTCCATTAAAGAGCGGTTATATCCCAGCAGCCTTGGAGAATACGATTGGGTTGAGGCTCAAGATATTATCAGTAAATTGCTGGAGAAGGAGCAGGAGAAGGGGAAGTGATGGGTGACAAGCTAAATATGCCAAGGCAGGCAGAAGAACTGTTTCTAGCTGCATTCCAGGATAACGGTTGGAGTTGGAAGGGACTGGCTGATTTGATGAGGGAAGTCTTTATTACTAAGGGTGATTTAGAGGAGTTCATTCTGGAGCTGGGTGGAACTCCAGACAATTACGGAGAGGAGCAAAAGTCGGTGGATTATAAGAAATTTGCTATGAGCGTAGATCCTGACGAGTGGGGAGAAGATTTAGCTCAGCGAGCACATCCAATGACCTGCGCGATTGCTCTGGAGAATGCCATTGCCATAGGGGAAATACGAGCTAACGAAAAGTTGAAAGAGCACAGTGAGAGACTGGAGCAAGAGCGGGATGAGTGGAAACAGGCGTATCAAGGGCGTGCCGAAAAGCTGGGCAGTAGAATTGAAGCACAGAAGCGGCGTATCGCGAAACTCAAGAAAGCGCTCCAACCATTCGCTGATGAATATGCCGCTACTCGCATCAAGCCTAAAAATTTGCTGATGCCAATTCGGTATTTCGAGAATGCTTATCAAGTGTTAAAGGGCCTGGAGGATTGACGGTGAATTGGAATTTGATTGGATTGTGGTTATCGGGCGTCGTGCTTGGTTTTTTTGTGGCATCCATCTGGTTTCGGCATAAATCGGATAAATGGCAACCAAAGCTTGCTATTGATTATGAAAAACCAGAAGAGGGAAACAGGAGAAGGGGAAGTGACTATTGTTCACGGGCTAGATATGGGCAAACAGGAGCCTAAGCCTGACATTGAGGGATGGCTGGATGCAGTTGCACACCAGGCACGAAATCTGACGAAATGGGAAGAAGGCTTCATTGAGAGCATCTCCGACCAATGGGGGAGATCTGGATTTCTGAGCGAGAGGCAGATTGAAATCCTAGAACGAATTTATGCAGAGAAGGTGCCGTAAATGGAGCAGGAGAAGGGGAAGTGATGTTTGACACTGGGTTGAGATGTACCCTACTAAATTGGGCATATCTCAAATTAACTGAAAAGGGAGGGTGATGACTGACTACAAAGAAGCCTATGAGCAAGCACTTGAACAGCTTGATCTGGAGTTGGCAGCTAACGAGAAGCTGTCAAGGCGCATCAAGGAGCTGGAGCGCCTGGAAATAGAGAGAGCCGAGTGTTGCATCGAAAACGAACGGCTGGCAAAAGAGCGACTGGAGCGCATAAAGGAGCTGGAAACACGACTGGAGTTAGCAGAACGCAAGGCTGCTGCGCTGGATTGGCTGGACGCTTGTGCTTTGGCAGACACACCGCAGGACATTCACATCTACTATGGGTATCCGTTGCCACGACATGATGATCCCGGTGTCTGTGTTGTAAATACCTACGGTTCAGATCAGGGTGAAGGGCCGAACCTGGTCGAAGCCATCGAAGCAGCAATGGAGAAGGAGAAATAGAGAATGCCGCTGGTGAGTTTTCTCTTGCTGGGTTAGCCAGCCAGCGGCAGAAATGGGGCTGGTGAATGCCGGAGGTACGAGTGGCATGGTTGGTAGGCTAAAAGGTGGAATTAAAGTCTTACGGTGTCGGGGTGGGGAATCCCGGCTCCCAGCCTCAGAAGGTAAACAATATGTTTACAAGCAAGAGTGAGAATAAACACATGAACAGCCTCTTGACAGTCCAGGATGTAGCAGAGATACTGCAGGTGTCCATCGACACGATACGCAAGTACGTGCGCATGGAGTGCATCCCGTATGTCAAGCTGACAAGCGGTAAGGCATCGGCGGTGCGCTTTCGGGAGGAGAGTCTTGAAGCGTGGCTACTACACAGAGAAGTCAACCACGAGAGGCAGAAATGGAGCGGAGCGGGGCAGGACAGAATAACAAAAATTATGTCAAGTTCTGCCTCGACTGGTTCTAGCGGCTGTAAGTTACACGCATGTAAAGACTTAAAAAAAGGACTTGGCCGGGACCGAGATGAATTGGGTCGTATAAGTAATATTACGGCGGCTTTTACCCACCACTTTACACCAAGATATACAGCAATTTACCAGAATTGCCCGTATTGGGCAGCCAGGGGTGACGTGTGTCTGAATTGAGAGCGGGGATTAACAGCCTAGAACACCAGCTGTCCTGGGTTCCCGGTAATTATAATAAACCGAACTGGAGGTATGCTTTGAAACAGGACGAAGTCATCCAGATATTGTGTCGATTGCAGGAGGAGGTCCACACCGCCCTGAACCTAGACAGCGCCAACGATGGGGAAGCGATCGAGTTCATTGTGACGGCAGTCCGCCATGAACTTGCTTCCAGGAAGCCAGAGTCTCCTTACCAACCCAAGCCAATGATCTCAAAGCCATACACGGTGAAGAAACCGTTTTAGGAGTAGAAAATGCAAGATCCAAATCTTCTCGATTGGCGAATGAACGGAGCACAGACTAGATGAACCATACCCGACTGCCGCAGCTTTACCACGAGACAGCGGCAGCCGGGACGCATAACAGCGTCCTGCCAGTCTAGTCCCAGCCGGGGCCGGGCGCAAGACGCGCTGAGAGTTTACGAGGTAGACAAGCATGGAATATGAGGAGTTCCTGAGGTCCAAGATCATATCGGCAGAGCGTATTGGCAAGTCTGTTTGTGACCAGGACATCAATACGATCCTTTATCCGTTTCAAAAAGATGTGGTGCGCTGGGCCGTTGAGTGTGGCCGTGCTGCTTTGTTTGAGGACTGCGGCTTGGGTAAGACATTTCAGCAGTTGGAGTGGGCTAGATTAGTTTCAAACGGGTCTACTATTATTTTTACACCGCTAGCCGTATCTCATCAAACGAAAAAGGAAGCGGCTAAGCTCGGCATTGAAGCCAAGGTAGTAGCTTCACAAAGCGAATGCCAGGACGGCATCAATATCACAAACTACGAGAAGCTACATCATTTTGATCCGGCAGCATTTGACTCCATTGTTCTTGATGAATCTTCAATTCTAAAATCCTTCGATGGTGTCTACCGAAAAAGGCTAACTGAGTTTGCAAGAGACATACCATTTCGACTGGCCTGTACTGCTACACCGGCACCAAATGATCTTATTGAATTGACCAATCACAGCGAGTTTTTAGATGTTATGAGCGGCAAAGAAATACTCGCTCTTTTCTTTATCCAAGATGGAAACACGACCCATAAGTGGAGAATTAAAGGCCACGCCAAGCAAGCATTTTGGAAATGGCTGGCATCCTGGGCGGTGGCAATTAGAATGCCTGAAGACCTTGGATATGCAAACGATGCTTTCCAACTTCCCGATTTGCGCATTCACGATGTAGTCGTGGAGGGAGAATCGCCTCGAGTTGCTTTGTTTGATTTGGGAAACCTAACCTTGTCAGAGCGAAGAAAGGCCAGGCAAATGAGTATAGATCAGCGGGTGGCCGCATGTGCTGATCTGGTTAATGCATCTAATGAGCCGTGGCTTATTTGGTGTGATCTAAATGCGGAAAGTGCCGCACTTTCAAAGGCTATGCCGGATGCAACTGAAGTCAAGGGCTCAGATTCTTCCGATCACAAGACTAACTCGCTGCTGGGGTTCTCCGATGGCAGTATTCGTGTCCTGGTGAGCAAGCCTTCTATTGCCGGTCATGGGATGAATTGGCAGCACTGTTCAAAGGTTGCTTTCGTTGGCCTGTCGGATTCATTTGAAGCATTTTACCAGGCGGTTAGAAGATGTTGGAGATTCGGTCAAAAGAAGCCGGTTGATTGTTACATTATCACATCCAGAGCCGAAGGAGCCGTTCGAGACAATATCGAGAGGAAGGAAAAACAAGCTGCCGAGATGATGGATAGTTTGGTGACGCACATGAAAGGGCTTTCCATCCGTCAGGTAAGGAGACAGATCATGGATTACGAGGAGGATCAATGGGACGGCAGGGATTGGAAGTTGCACTTGGGGGATGCGGTAAACGTATTGGACCAGATTGACGAGGGCTCCGTTGGTCTCAGTGTTTTCTCACCTCCATTCCCAGGTATGTATGCCTACACCAACTCAGCACATGACATGGGCAACGTCAAAGATATTGAGGAGATGATTTCTCATTTCAGATTCTTAGCACCTAAGCTGCTGCGTGTACACATGGCTGGGCGGTCCTGTTGTGTTCATTTGACACAAGTGCCTGCATTCAAGTCGGTAGACGGATACATCGGATTGAAGGATTTCCGAGGTGCCGTCATCAGAATGATGGAGGAACAAGGTTGGATTTTTTACGGAGAGGTTACTATCGACAAAGATCCGCAGGTGAAAGCTATCCGTACGAAAGATCGTGGCCTGTTATTCAAAACACTGGCCAAGGATTCGAGTCACATGCACATGGCTCTGGCCGATTATATGCTGCAGTTTCGCAAGCCGGGTGATTCCCCGGAGCCGATTAAGGCCGGCATCTCAAAGCGATATGACAATTTAGATGGATGGATTTCATCCGATCAGTGGATTGAGTGGGCGGCTCCTGTTTGGTATCGCCAGACCGATTATTGGCCTGGTGGGATTCGGGAAACGGATGTTCTCGAGAATTATCGACGAGCAAAAGATGCCGACGACGAGAAGCATTTGTGTCCGCTGCAGCTGGGTGTAATTGAAAGAGCTATTAAGCTGTGGAGCAATCCCGGTGATTTAATACTGGATCCATTTGCCGGTATTGGCTCCACCGGTTTCCAGGCAGTTAGGTACAAGCGGCGCTTTCTCGGGATTGAGTTGAAGCGATCCTATGCGGAAGTTGCCGTCAGGAATTTAAGGAAAGCTGAAATGATGTATCACCAGCGCACACTAATGGATGCAATGGAGGAATCGGCATGAAACCAACAGAGAGGGTAGCATTCATCTCAGCACCATACCGGGCCAAAAACGGCAGGACTGTCCGTCAAAACGTTCGCCAGGCCGAGAAGTATGCCTTGAAATACTGGCGGCTTGGCTATGCCGTAATCTGTCCGCATCTCAATACAGCCTTCTTCGACGGTGAAGCGCCGGATGATACTTGGCTGGCCGGAGACTTGGCATTTATTGAGCGGCTGGACCCGGCTACGGATGTGATTGTGATGCTACCGGGCTGGCTGGAGTCGGAAGGCAGCTTAGCTGAGAACAGATTAGCGAAAGCTAGAGACATACAGGTGATTGAAGAGACATGATAAACACGGGCCAGTCGCAGCAGGTGCCGACGCCCAGCGCTCGAGATAGCCACTAGCTGACAACTTACAGCTATCACAGCGCACAGCCGAGAGCCGACACCGCCTGCCATTTTATGCCAGCCGGCTCTCACGGGGAAGAGGGAGTTGGAAGAAAGCGAAAATCTTGCAACCGCGCCAATATCACGAGTTGAATTTTGGGCGAATCAAATTCTTGCTGAATGGCGAAGGAGTGTCGAAGCAATCATTGAAACCGGACGACTCATAGAGCGGGCACTCGCAGAGTTGGAGTATGGACAGAAAGCAGAACTATGGGAGAGGTTGCCGTTTTCACAACAGACGGGATCCTGTTTGTGTCGCATAGCCAAAGATGCTCGAATTTACCACTATAGTAGTAAATTACCCCCGGCTTGGCGGACGATCTACGAGCTGACCAAACTCGATGATGAAACCTGGGGGTTGGCTCTTGAAAATGGCACGATCAACCCAAACATGGGGCAGCACGACGCTGCCAAACTCGCAAGAGAATTAAAACGCCAAGAGAAGCTAGGCAAACTCGCCAGTCCAAATCCAACGCTTTCAACAGAAACTCGTTACCCAGTTATCTATGCAGATCCACCTTGGGATTATTCTCACGGGAATCGAGCACATGATAACAGGGCATTTGATAACCAATACCAAACGATGTCGCTGGAAGACATCTGTAGCTTACCTGTAAAAGAAATTTCAACAGACGATTCAATTTTGTTTCTGTGGGTAACAAATCCAAAGGTTGCGGAAGCTTGTAGTGTTATTGATGCTTGGGGTTTTACTTACAAAACCAATATTGCTTGGATAAAAGATAAGATTGGCATGGGCTTTTATGTCCGCCAGCAACACGAGTTGTTGTTTCTAGCCACAAGGGGCAATATCCCAGCTCCATCTCCAGCTTCACGAATCAGCTCGGTATTTGAATCTCCCCGCAAAAAACACAGTCAAAAACCAGAGGCATTTTATCAAATTATTGAGCGAATGTATCCGGGCGTACCAAAGATTGAATTGTTTTGTCGGATGCCGCAAAAAGGCTGGGCTAGTTGGGGAAATGAGGTGGCCTCCTAATGGCTATTTTATATCCAGAGAGATTTGCACAAGCCAAACCAGCTGGCTTTGATGGCGTTTTTAATTGGGATTTTTTGGATGGTTGTTTCGGGAAAACGATCAGGCCCATGGATTTCGATGGCGTGGTTGAACGTCACTCTAATTTTTTGATTTTCGAGACGAAAGATGAGGGGGTAGAAATCCCATTTGGCCAAGCATTGACACTGAAAAACTTAGTTTTACTTGGTAAGGGGAAAATTACCGTCTTCCACGTAGTTGGCAAAAATGAAACCTTAATCACCCAGTTAAATGAATGGCATTACGTAAATGGGGATTTGCGCATAGTGGAACAGTCTGCCGATGCGAATTTTATTAGACGTCGGTGTTGCGATTGGTTTGAAAAGGTAAACGGCGGTAAATCAAAAGAAGAAAATACTGAGAATGAGCCAATAATTCGATCATACCTAGAAATAACAGCAAGGGACATCAAATGGTGAAAGCAGCGCACCAGCAGCACAACTGGAGCCACTACCAATGAAGCGCACACTGCAAGTCATCAACTGGGACAAGTGGCAGAGTTACCGCAAGGATCGGGGCCAGCCGCCTTGGATCAAAGTCCATCGTTGCCTCATGCGTAACCCGGAATGGGTATCTCTTACAGACGCCGAAAGAGGGCAGCTTGTGTGCATCTGGTTGCTGGCTGCAGACCATGATGGGCGAGTGCCGGAGGATGCCATGCTGATAAAGCGGCTTTGCTTCTTACGCAGCAAGCCTAACTTGAAGAAATTCATACAGTTAGAGTTTCTGACGTCAACACGACGTCAACTTGACGTACCAAAAGCAGAGGAGAGTAGAGAAGAGGAGAGTAGAGAAGAGGATGCGCGCGCGCAAGCAAACGGACACTTTGACGTCTTCTGGAAGGCATATCCGAGAAAGGTAGGAAAGCCTAAAGCATCCGACTCTTTTCACAAAAAAGTACCGGCGTCTGACTTCGACACATTAATGGCCTCTCTCGAGGGTTGGAAGAAGTGTGAGCAGTGGCAGGACATCAACTATGTGCCGCATCCGAGTACATGGCTTAACCGGGAGGGGTGGAAGGATGAGCCGCCGCCGCCGAGGACACGAGCATCACCGCAGCAGCACAACAACACCAAGGACAGGGCAGAGGAGATCAACAGCATACTGGGCAAACGCAAATGACAACGGGTGACTTTATCAGCAACATCGAGAGCATGTGGAGCCGCAAGGTACCGGCGGAGAGTCTATTGGCTTATGAGGAACTGTTAGACGGCTTCGACGACTGGCGGCTGCAGGAGTTGCTCAATCGGGTGCTTAGCGACAACACCTACTTTCCTAAGCCGAAGGACATCTGGGTAGCGGCTAAGGAGCTCGGCTTTTTCAAGTCGGCGGACAAGCGCAGTCGCACCACCAGCATCCACACCTGGCAGCCGAGTAACTGCAAGTTGTGTAGCGGTGACGGCAGGCTGACGGTATTCATGGCTGTGCTGTATGAGACGGACGAGGTAGGACAGCGACACCAGAAGCTGAAGCTGCGGCGCATCTTTCGTGCATCTGATTATCCGGCCATAGCGGACTACCAGCCGGAGCTGGAGGAGCATGACTTTTTGTTTCGGTGCAGTTGTCCAGCCGGGGATGCGGACAGCTTGCCGCGCAACTGGCCGAAGTGGAAGGGTGGTAGTGGCAGTTATCAGCCGGTAGGCCGGGAGCATGAGCCGGTGTCCAGGGGTAGCTTGGCTGCGGTGCAGGATATGGCTGAAAAGGCACGACAACAAAAGCCGCGCAGCCGTTGGGATGACGAGGGGGTGCCGTTTTGAAGACGTGCAGCAAGTGCGGCGAGACTAAGCCGGTGTCGGAGTTCGGCTCTAACGGCAAGGGTGGCATACGAACTGGGTGTAAGCAGTGCCGAAATGAGTACCAGCGCAGTAAGGCTGCCATGCGCCGGTGCCGTATCTGTGGTGAACCGCTGCCGATCACGGCCTTTCACAAGAACGGCATGGGTGGCAGGCGCTACGAGTGCAAGGAGTGTCGGATGCGGGGCCGGGATATTCTGCTCAAGTATAACCCACAGCATCCCAAGCGCAACCGCTGTTCCCTCTGCCAGCAGCCGGTGGGCAAGCGCAAGGTAGTTGAGCCACGGGACACGGACCAAGGCAGCATCGAGTATTGGCCGTACTGTCTGCCGTGCTGGGAGCGGCTGCAGGAGTGGCGGCGGCGGGGTGTGGATGTGCCGTTGCTGCGGCGGGCGGTGGCTGAGCATGGGCCGGGCGGTAGCGGCAGAGTGGGTAAGAAGAGGGGGGCGGTATGAACTATCTCGGCATAGACCCTGGCCAGAGCGGGGGCATAGCTGTGCTAGGCGCCAATGGAGCGCATGAGGCGTGGCCGATGCCGAAGACGGAGCGGGATGTGTGGATGCTATTGGATGAGAATATCGGGGGGCCAATATCCGTGCTTGATGACTTCGCCTTGATCGAGGCGGTGCATTCCTTCCCCGGCCAGGGTGTAGCTAGTAGTTTTAAGTTCGGCATGAGTTACGGCGGCTTGAGGATGGCTTTAACGGCAGCTGGTATCCCGTTCGAGGAAATTACACCGCAGCAGTGGCAGCGGGCGCTGGGCATCAAGCCACGGCAGCGCAAGAAGGGTGAGAGCAAGACGCAGTTCAAAAACCGCTTAAAGGCCAAAGCGCAGCAGTTGTTCCCGGATGTCAAGATGACACTGGCTATCTGTGATGCGCTGCTGATAGCCGAGGTATGCCGGAGGATGAGGACATGAGTTTTAACAAGCTGAATAGTGTTGATTGGAAACAGTACGAGACGCTCAGCTGTTTACACGCAAGCGGTAAGAAGATCCTTGAGCACATTCAGATGGGTGAAGCATTTGACGAGGATGAAGTGGATCGGTTTGGGGAATTGCTAGGGCAGCTTGGGACCATTATTGATTCGTTGCGGATTCCGTACATTAAAGGAGTTGGTGGTGCTTAAAGTGCTGAGCTTAGGTGCCGGTGTGCAGTCATCGACGGTGCTTTTGATGTCCTGTAAGGGTGAGTTGCCTAAGCTGGATGCGGCTATTTTTGCTGATACTCAGTGGGAACCGCCGTGGGTATATGAGCAGTTAGAAAAGCTGAAGAAAGAGTGTTACACGGCTGGCATTAGCTTCTATCGGGTCAGTAAGGGCCATATTAAGCAGGATGCGTTGGAGTCGCAAGTTAGGGGTAAGGCTGAAGAGGGAAAGCGCTGGGCATCACTACCCTACCGCACCAGACAGAAAGATGGCTCCATCGGCATGATTCGGCGTCAATGTACCAGCGAGTACAAGATTTATCCTATTGAGCGGAAGCTGCGTGAGTTGATCGGTTTGAAGCCGCGACAGCGAGCACCGAAAGAGCCGGTTATTGAGCAATGGTTCGGCATCTCCAGGGATGAAATATCCAGGATGCGCGATCCTAAGCATAAGTGGCTCGTGTATCGCTATCCGCTGATTTTCGATATTCCAATGGATCGCAAGGGCTGTCAGGAATGGCTCAGGAGCAATGGTTACGAGATCCCTCGCAGATCGGCTTGTGTAGCTTGTCCTTATCACTCCAATGCAGAGTGGCGGGAGATACGACAAGAGCCGGAGGTGTGGAAGGATGCGGTTGAGTTTGATCGGGCGATTCGGAAATGCGGTGGTACGCGTGGGGATATGTTTGTCCATCGAGATGCAGTACCACTGGATGAGGCCGACATAGATAGCGCAGAGGACAGGGGCCAAGAAGTGTTTGGGTTTATGAACGAATGTGAGGGTATGTGCGGAGTATAAGCCGGAGGAGCAGGACATGAAAAGCAAAGTAAGGGTGCTGGAGTTACGCATTTGCAAGCACGGGCTGAACGAGCGCTGCTGCGTGTACTGTCTCGGGCTGAGCCGGGACAGCCGGGAGCAGCGGGCGGTGTATGACTGTGAGCGTATTATGACTACGCTGCACACGGGGCCGGGGTATATCAAGCGGGGAGTGTGGAGTAGATGAGGATTGTGCTTTTAAGTTGGAAGGAAACATCTTTTGATCGAACGTCCTGGCATGAAGTATTTGCTTGGGTTCCAAAGATTATAGATACGAAAACAAGTGTTTATTTTGTCTGGCTGGAAACGGTAGAGCGTAGATGGTGCGATCCAGGTACGGGCGGTTGGGAATATAGGATGGTACCGAAATGACTATTCACTATCACGGTACTCCGATAACACCGAAGAATATCCTACAACTCCTTGCCGGACATCACTTTTGCGTTAGTTTTTCAGATCCCAGAGATGTGAAGACCTGTCATCAAATAGGCCAAAGTGTGATGCTCGACAATGGCGCTTTTACCTTTTGGACACAGGGAAAAGAAGTTGATTGGAATGAATACTATAAATGGGTTGATCCTTGGCTTGACTATGCTACAACCTGGGCGGTGATTCCAGATGTGATTGATGGTGGAACGGATCTGAATGACTCGCTGATTGCGAAATGGCCGTTTGGTAAAAGAGGAGCACCTGTATGGCACTTAGACGAACCGTTGAAGAGACTTTGTGAGTTGGCTGAGAATTGGGACAAGATTTGTTTTGGCTCCTCTGGGGTGTTTGCCAAAGTGGGTTCAAATCCTTGGCAGGGGCGCATCGCTCAGGCGTTTGAAGAATTGAGCAAACAGTTCAAGCGGTTGCCGTGGATACACATGATGCGGGGCATGAATCAGTGTGGAAAGATTTGGCCTTTTGCCTCTGTGGATTCTACCGACATAGCCAGAAACCACCATAAAAGCAATGCGGTTGCGATGGCTGCGTCTTGGGACACGATCCAGTGTCCAGGTAAATGGATTCCGTATGAACAACTAAAAATGACAGAAGTGGATGAGTGGCGGAATTATTGAAATGAGTTGGGTGGTCTTTCTCGGCGGTAGTGAATCGCACCGGCCATTTGTGGAAGCGGCACGGCAGCAGTACCGTATTGTGATGTTTGACGTGGATGCGGCGGCGCCATGCCGGGAACTGGCAGACGAGTTTCAGGCTGTTAGCTGTCATGACTACTGGGAGATGAGTTCGCACTGTGAAATGCTGGACGGCATTGCCGGTGTCATGTCCCATTGCTCGGCAGTCCAGGCGATCAAGGCACGGGCGGAACTAGCTGAGGATTTCGGCTTGCCGTGCTATTCACCATTGGTGGCCAAGGTGGTTTACAACAAAGCGAAATGGAAGGCTAAGTTGTCTAAAGAAGTAGATGAACTTGGGATAGGGTGGATGGCAACACCGGAGTTCTGCAAGCTGGACGGAAACGACTTGGGCTACAGCTGGCATGGGCAGTCGCTGATGAAGCCGATTCATGGCTTTGGCGGTGATGGTGTGGTGCCGGGTTTCTTTGCCTGTAACTGGGAGTATCCGGGCTGGATGCTCGAGAGCTTTGTGGATGGTGCCGAGTACAGTATCAACGGTTACAGGCGCGGCGGCGACATTGGCCTGCTGGCCATTCTGCGCAAGTTCTCATTTCGGGAATATCTAAGCGTGGCCTGGGAGGAGCGGTTTCAGCGCGTAGCACAGCGGGTGCTGTACTGGCTAGGCATTAACCACAGCTTTTTCGCAGTGGATGTGATTGACGACGGGGAGAAGCTGTGGGTGATAGATGTGGGGCTGCTGCTTGATTCGGGTGTGGATGTGCTGTTGACGCGCTATGGCCGGGCGCCGTATGAGCTGGCGGTGCAGCTGGCTACCGGTGCTGAGCTGCAGCCGTGGGGAACATTGGAAGCGGGGTGTTCATGAAAAGCGTGCTGATGATCGGCAAGGGCATTCAGGAAGAGCTGGCAATACCGATAGTCGAGGCTGAAGGTTACCGCTGCTTGACAACGGACAGGGACAAGAAGCGCAAGCCGGACTGCCGCATAGACGGCAAAGACTACAGCGGCTTGGTTGGATGGGCGGATGGTGCTGGTGTGGCTGGTGTGTTTACTTTTACCGAAATGGTGGAGTCGATGGCACAGGTAGCGGCCAGGCTAGGTCTGCCAGGTGTTAATATCGAGTCGGCATACTACTGCCAGAACAAGCACTTGGCTTATATGTGCTGGGCCGATCCGCTGCACAATATACCGCATCCAGAGGTCAAGTATGTCTGCGACTACAATGCTGAGTTTGTAGCCAAGCCGCTGCGGGGCTGTGGTGGTAGCGGTATTGTTGGCTTTACGGGTCCGGCACTGGTGCAGCAGAAAGTAGAGGGCACACACCACGACATCAATGGCCTGTTCTATGACCACCAGTTTATCCCGCTGGGCATCAGCGACCGCTTCTTCGATAACAACTTCAACGAAGTTGAGATACGCATTCCAACGGCACTACCAGAGGACCGGCAGCAGGAGTTGTACGGGCTGGTAGAAAGCGGGGCTCGTGCACTGGGTATCGAATGGGGCCCAGTTAAGGCAGATGCTGTATTCGACGGACAGCGATTTTATCTGCTGGAAATGGCACCGCGATTGCACGGGCCTCGTAATTCTCTAATGGCATGGCCGGCGGCTGGGTTTTCGCCGCTGATACCGGCCATTCATGTGATAGCCGGGGGTGCGCCAGTGGCGTATGAGGTGTGCTGTGACTGTAGGGTGATTGGGCAGACGATAACGGTGATTCAGGCGAGTGAATATGTAGAGCGTTATGTTGGGTGGCCGCACGAACTGATATATGCGCTGGATGATAGCTCGGTGTTCTTAATAAAGCAGGGGAAGCTGTAGCAATGAGAGTAGGTAAGCGGGGCCGAAAGTGGGTTTATGTCGTTGCCGGGATTTGGCTGATGCTGTTGCCGTTCGGGGTTTCCTTTGAAGTTGATCCTATTTTTGTGGCCGGTGCGCTCCTGTTGTTGATTGGAGTAGAAATTGGATAGCAGTTTTGATTTGGTGCATTGTGACCGAGAGGGCTACTGGACAGAAAAGTCTGACAGGTTTTGCTTTTTGTGTGGGAAAAGCAATTCGGTTCAGTTCTATTTGAAGAATTGGATAATTGCGGGGCTTGGTACGGTAAAGATTGGATTCAAGCGGTGTCTCGATTGTGGTTTGGTGTATCAGTCGCCAGCGGTCGATCCGCACAAATATGACGAGAGTTATGCTACTGGGACTATTTATTGTTCTTGTAGATCAGAGCCTTCAAGCGAAAAGAAATATGCAATCGAGCGTCAGTTGAATTTTATAAAAGACTTGGTGCCTGACCCTGGATGCGCACTTCAGATTGGATGCTCAGACGGTTACACCATTTCTTGTTTTCGTGAACTAGGTTGGGATTGCATCGGTGTCGATCCCTGTATTGCCACTTCTAAGATTGCGAAGGAGAGATATGGCGTTGATGTTGAGGTGGCTTTTTTTGAAAACTGGGCGATAAAGGACAACTCTCAATATGATCTGATTATTGCCACTCATGTTATTGAGCACTTGATGAATCCTTTTGATGTGCTTATTCCAGCTGTTTCCAAGCTGAAGCCTGGTGGTTATTTCTTACAGGAAGTGCCCCTTTTTGAAAAACAGGATCTTTGGCCACCGGCTTATTTCAGCCTGGGCCATGTCAACTACTTTTCTCGTGCTGCAATGTTGAGACTGCTGGCCAATGTCAATCTTGAGTCGGTAGGTGACCTCGTAACGGTCGATACGGGCTTGGAGTATCCGTATTACACGAGCCTATCAAGAAAAACCAGCGATTCGACGGAAGCGGAAAATTATTGCAAAAGACAGGATGAGCATTGGGCCAAGGTAGATCATAAGTTGCGCAAAGAGTTGCGCGGTATTGATCGAGTTGTGGTTTGGGGTGCCGGTGTTCACACGACCTATCTATTTGCACATACGGGAATAGAAGATTACGCAAATGTAGACTTTCTGGTGGATGTGGACCAGTCAAAACAGGCATCCGGCTTCGGTGATTATCAGGTATGTTCGCCGGAAGCAATAGACTTCAAGGACTCGACATTGGCCATAGTTGTTTCCTCATATTCTGCCGAGTCGGAAATTCTGGAAACGATTTGGGGTAAATGTGGAAATGCAAAGGTAATTGGTTTGTATGAACAAGACTGAAATGAAGACAGGGCCAGGAATGCGGCCATGCTGGTGATGAAAAACGAGGGGAGATGACATGGTGAGATGGTGGGTATTTTGTCTAGGTGTTTGCTTGTTTATTTGTCCTGGCTGTGGAAGACGACAGGAACAATCAGCGCAGAGGGCAAAGGTTCAGCTAGAAAAATGTGAGTTAGGCGGAGATGTGATTTTTGAAAGGCATCGCCTCAAGAGAAGATCTGAGTGGAGCAAGAATCCCTGTGACTGTTATCTAGACGATGCGGACAAGTTTATGGGCGAATTAAAACGGAGAAATGTTGAAATTTTGAGCATAGAGGTGATTTATACCGAGTGTAATCACAATCAAGTCCCGGTTGAGTTTCTAATAACTTATCGGGAGAAAAAATGAACAAGATTGAGATAGCCAAGCACATCCGCAGGCGCCTTCTACAGCTCATCTATGAGGCCAAGTCCGGCCATCCCGGGGGCTCGCTGTCCTGTGTGGAAATACTGGTGCAGTTGTACTGGGACACGATGATTGATGACTGCGACAAGTTCATCTTGTCTAAAGGCCATGCCTGTCCGGCCTGGTATGCGGTGCTGGAGTGTATGTGTGAGGAGCACAAGTACAGCTGGGAAGCGGCCAAGCTGCGGGAGTTCGGCAGCAAGTACCAGGGCCATCCATCGGTGTGGCATTTGCCGGAAGTGAAAACATCCACAGGTAGCTTGGGCCAGGGCTTCGGCTTTGCTGCAGGTGTGGCACTAGGTAAGAAGGCACTGCGGCGGCGGGAGCGGGTGTATGTGCTGCTGGGCGATGGCGAGCTGCAAGAGGGGATGGTGTGGGAGACGGCTATGTTCGCAGCACATTACAAGCTGAAGAAGCTGTGCGCCATTGTGGACTACAACAAGATGCAGTCGGATGACTACGTGGCCAATGTCATGGGACTCGAGCCGCTGATGGACAAGTGGAAGGCGTTTGGCTGGGATGTCTACGAGGTAGACGGCCACAGCTATGACGAGCTGGGCGCGGCGCTGGGGCGGCTGGGCAAGCGAAATATGCCGCTGGCGGTCATAGCGCATACGGTGAAGGGTAAGGGTGTGAAGTACATGGAAGGGGATCCGGCTTGGCACGGTAGTGTTGAGTTGAGCGGAGAGCAGTTCGAGGAGGCGGTAAATGGACTGGTTTGAATTGATTAACACATGGATTGAACAACCAGCAAGTAGGGCGGACGCCCTTTTTATTGCAGGGGTCATTTGCTTTATTTTTACACTTGCTCATCTGTTGGATCATGAAAGGCAGGAGAGGCGGTAAATGGACTTGATTGACAGGTTTCAGGAATACATTGACAAGCAAAATGTCAGTCTTTTGATTTGGATTGGAGATCCTGAAATTGGAGGACCAAGAGAAATTGTCACATCAAAAAAACAGGTGCTTTTTATGAATTGTGGTGACATGCCGCTGCGAGAGGCCATTGAGGTGGTAATGATTGCCGATCTAAATGTGAGGCCAGAGGGTAAGCTAAATGCAAGCTAAGTCAGTCACAGAAGCAGATAGCAACCGTGAAGCATTTGGTCGCGCACTGGTAGAACTGGCCAAGAAGCACAAGTTCTTCGTCTTGGATGCAGACGTAGCAGGCGGTACAGGTGTTCACCACTTCCGCACAGCCTATCCCAAGCGGTACTTCAACTGCGGTATAGCTGAGCAGAGCATGGTATGTATAGCGGCTGGACTGCAGGCCGAGACTGACTGGCCGGTGTTTGTTACGACATTTGCGGCATTCGGTCTGCGGGCATGGGAACACATTCGGCTGTCTATCGGCTACTGTAACCGCAATGTCAAGGTAGTCTGCTCCCATCCCGGGCTGGACGTAGGGCCGGACGGTGCTTCGGCACAGTCTCTCGAGGACTTGGCCTGCTTTCGGGCCATACCCAAGCTGACGGTGGTGGCACCGGCAGATCCAGTTGAGACGGCTAGGGCAACAGAAGCGATTCTACTGGAGCCGGGGCCGGTGTACATGCGCACGGGCCGTAGCGTGGCCAGGCGGATCTATGGCGATGACTACAAGTTCAAGCTGCACTTCGGGGATGTGCTGCGCGACGGCTGTGATGTGACGATTTTTGCCTGCGGTGTCCAGGTGGCACGGGCTCTGGATGCGGCGGCAATTATGGCGGGCAGCATCGAGGCCAGGGTGGTCAACGTGCATACCATCAAGCCGCTGGACTATGTGCTAATTCACAAGTGCGCTGAGGAGACGGGCTGTTTTGTGGTAACAGAGGATCACAACGTACACGGCGGTCTGGGTAGCGCCATCATGGAAGCGATGCGGCTGTTCCCGGTACCAACGGCACAGGTAGGGGTGCGGGACCAGTTTGGGCAGTCCGGGGAGCCGGAGCAACTGGCCGAGGCTTATGGGCTGTCACCGCTGCACATAGTCAGGGCGGCGCGGTCGGTAGTCAGGATAACTCAGGATCCGGGCTTGAGGGCGGCCTGGATGGGACGGAGGGCAGGATGAGATTGGAGGTTAGATCATGAAAGACTATGTTTACGCGAGGGATTATCGGAAAGGTTTTACCTACTGTAGGAGATGCAAACATTCGAGATCGGTGGCATGGGATTATTCCTCTTCAATGTTGCCGGATGAAGGGCTACATCACACTATACGTTGTGGAGTCAACGAGAGAAATGCTGAAGATAAGAACACGGGTAATTGCAAGGACTATGAGAAGGCCGATATTTTTACCAGAGCACTTCATTTCATGGACCTGTTTTAGTTGGGGACGGAGGGCAGGATGAGATGGACTGAATGGGAGCCTAATTGGGACTGGGAAAAGTGGTTTGCCTGGAAGCCGGTCAAGGTCTTCAGCCGTTCAAGGGTTCAGTGGGTTTGGCTGGAATGGGTTGAGCGTAGAGTGATGAAAGTAGACAGGATGCGCTCTGGTATAAAACGGGCTCATTGGGAATACAGGGATAGGAGGGCAGGATGAGTGATAAATGGGAATGGTTTGGTTATGCCCAACATCTGATTGTTGCCCGTAGTTGTCATTTTCATTTAGCTACCCGTATCAACGGCAGATATTTGGTTTCAACTGTTGGTGATTATCGCCCTGGGGATAAAAGCAAGATGGAGAGCATCGGTTCAAACGAAGGGGATTATTTTGAGACATTTGTTTTCAACTGTACGTCCAAAATGGATTCTTGTGGGTGTTGTCCAGAGATCGAAAGCTATGAGGAGTTAGACGGTAGGAGATCTTCTTATGCTTGGGATGCTCAACGTATTCACCTCGAATATTGTGAGAAATACAGCAAGGAGCAGTCATGAGTATAGCCTTAGTTACAGGCGGCAACAGGGGCATCGGCAGGGCCATTGTCGAGGTACTGGAAGCGGCTGGCCATGACGTGATTTACACCTACCACATGAGGCGGGACGGCGGCGGGCGGCAGCTGGACATCGGCAAGCCGGAAGAGGTGCAGCAGTTTCTCAAGACAATACCACCGCCTGTCATCCTGGTGAACAATGCAGCTATGACCCAGGAGAAGCCGTTTCTGGAGATAACGGACGAGGAGTGGGGTCATATGCTGTCTGTGAATTTGCTGGGTGCGGTCACTCTGTGCCGGGTGGTGATACCGCACATGATAAAGAACGGCTGGGGCCGTATCGTCAATGTGGCTTCGATTGGCGGACAGTGGGGTGGTACAAATCAGGTCCACTATGCTGCATCCAAGGCGGCGCTCATTAACTTCACGCAGTCGCTAGCGCGGTTGTACTCGCGGTTTGGCATTACCGTCAATGCTATAGCACCGGGGCTGGTACGAACGGACATGAGCGGGCCGGAGCTTGAGACGGAAGCCGGGGCGATGAAGGCGGCGTCTATCCCGGTCGGTTGCGTGGCTGAGCCGAGAGACGTGGCCTACTGGGTAGAGGTGTTGGTGTCAAGCCGGGCTGGGTATATGACGGGGCAGACACTAAATGTAAACGGAGGGATGTACTTTGGATGAGGTAGAAAGAGCGCATTTACGAGATAGTACAAGGTGTCCATATTGTGAAAGGTTTTCAGTTTCGCCCAATCCATCAGAAGTGGAGGATGTTTATATCGGTGGTGAAAAGCTGGACCGAGACAAGTGGATTGACTTGGTTTGTTTGGCATGTGGAACTACGTCGATAGTTTTGGTTGATCGGAGAAAGAATGGATAACAGGTGGATAGAAACATGGCTGGACCGGTGGTTTCCGTACTTTATTGCTATTGTAATGGTGCTGATGGTGCCGACGCTAGTAGTGGTGATGGTATGGTTTTTTCTGGACCTGGCGGGGGTGATGTGATGCTGCGAAAGGTTGTGCTTTGGGTTCTAATATTTCCGCTCTTCATGATTTGTGCTGCGGTTATAGCACTACTTGCTTTTGGGGTCCCGTTTATCGCCGCCTGGTGTGTATTTAGCTTGATAGGTGGGGGCTTTTGGGGATGGTTTCTTGCTGTGTGGATATTTATGGCCGGTTTAACCATGGAAGGTATGATTGTGGCAAGCGAGGGTTCCGCTAGTGGCGGACCACCAGATTATCCGGGATTGATGTGAGCCGCAGGACAACAATACCCAAGCCGGTACAAGGGCGGGCGCAAGCGTCCAGACTGGACACTGGAGGATGAGTTGAAATTGAATAAGAGTGAGCTTAATGGGTTGAAAACGAATATTGTGCTTGAAATTGACAAGGGTGAAAAAGTTGAAGAGTTTGTGCGGCTTGGTAAGTGTGGGGACTTCAAATGTGGCGGCGGTATGTTCACGGGTGACAGTGATGTCTTCATTGAAATAGATTCTTTTTCAGAAGCAGGGAGGGAGTCTATTCCAGAAGTTATTGAGCTTCTTAGGAATCCTCCCAATAACAACGTAAGAGAAAACAGTTTCAGGCTTATGGATTTGGACACCAATGAGCTTGTTTGTTTTAAAGCTGAGATTAAGCTCGCTAGTTTTCTGGGTCGCTATAAATTTCTTTTGGTTATTTCTGTGTGTTCCTTGGAAATAAAGGAGTTGTTTTTCCTTTGAATAAACAGAACCTCTGGATTGTCGGCGGCGGTGAAGAGGCGGTACCGGGCATCGAGCGGGCCAAGCAGATGGGACTGCGTGTGATTGTTTCAGACGGCAATAGTAAGGCGCCGGGCTTCGACTTGGCCGATGCGCACTTTGTGGTGAGCACCTACGATTACCTGGCACATATACGGCTGGCGGACAAGCTGAAGCACAAGCCGGACGGCGTCATCTGCATGGGCTGTGATGTGCCGGTGACGGTGGCAAGGCTGGCCGAGCATTTGGGTTGTACCACCATCGGCATGTTTGTAGCAACTTTATCGGCTGACAAGTATTGGCAGAAGTGCGAGCTGCGGCGGCAGGGTATCCAGGTGCCACGGTTCTGGAACTTGTACAAGACAACACTGGGCGAGGTCGAGGGGCAGTTGCCGCTGGTTATCAAGCCGATAGACAGCCGCGGCGCAAGAGGTGTCCGGCTGGTGCGCAACGCTGCTGATATTCGGCATGCCTACGAGGAGGCTAGGCAGTACGGTAGCGGTGTTCTGGCCGAGGAGTTTTTGGAAGGGCCACAGATCAGCACCGAGTCTGTTATCACAGCTACAGGGGCGGCTACACCGGGCTTCTCCGACCGCAACTACGACTTCGAGGCTACCTATCCCTACATGGTTGAAAACGGCGGCACCATGCCGTCACAGCTCAGCCTCGAGCAGCAGGCGCAGGTGTGCTGGACGGCGGAAGCGGCGGCGCGGGCGCTGGGTTTTGTCAACTGCACAGCTAAGGGCGACCTGGTGCTGACTAAGGACGGGCCGAAGGTGATCGAGATGGCGGCCAGGCTGAGCGGCGGCTACTTCGCCACGGACCAGATACCGCTGAGCACCGGCGTGGACCTGGTAGGGATAGCCATACGGCTGGCTCTGGGCGAGGCTGTGGATATTCAGGATGCAATACCGAAAAAGCATATGCCGGTGGCCATACGCTACCAGATACCGGACGGGGTGAAGGACCATACGCAGCGGGGGCTGCACCACATTGCGCTGGCTACCAGCCGGGAGTCGGCGGTGTGGCAGGCTGAGTATATGTGCAGGATTATGGGGGAGTAATTTTATGAAATCCATCAGTGTGACAGTAACAGACGAAAATAAGGACGGTTGGGTGCAAATCGCAAAGCGGAGAGGTTTCTCGTCGTCTAGAGCCATGCGGGAAGCTATGAAGTTATGGACTGATGTAGAGGACGACTTTCTAGAACTAACTGGAAGGCTGGCCGATCAGTTCAATGTTTCAAGGTCTACCGTTATCCAGCACTGTGTATGGGAATTAGTTGCTCGGGAAATAGCATTGGAAAATATGAGCAAATTTAGCCAGCCGGTTGAATTGTTTCCAAAAACAATAGGCGGCAAGTTAATTACAGGTGAGGAGTTCTTCAAGACTAGAATCGCTGAATGGACAATACGTCTTGAGGCTGAAGAAACAGATGAAGACTAGCGATAGACTAGCTATTTCCAAGAATATATTAGTCCGTAACGACAAGGGAACGGTCTTGTTTTGTGAAGCCTGCGAGAGGTGTTTTATCGTGAAAAAAGGGGATGATTTGAGAAAGGCCTGTTCGGCTGAATGTCAAGCTGAATTACGGGGTACTAAATCGGCGCAATCAAAGGTAATAGCTAGGGCGCTTGCTAAGCTGGGCAGGGAACCGTTGTCGGTTAAGGTGTCCGGAGTTTTTCTGCGTGCGTTAATGGCTGGGCTTGAGCCGAAGTCAAACTCGGCTACGTTCGAAATCAAGGGATCGCCACACCTTGAAATCAATGTGCAGATAGAAAATGGATCAGCTAGATGTTTCGGCTACAACACGAAAACCGGGGTATTTCGTGAGTTAAATGATTGTGGGGATTTGAAGGAAGCGAAAGAGGCAATGCTGACAGAAGCCTGAGCATGAAAAAGTTCGAGGGGGATTATTCCGCCATTCGTAGGACTCGGCGAATGATGGAGGGGAAAGTACCAAGCGGGTCTATTCACGCCTTGTATTTATCCAGTCTTGTTTCCGGCTTGAGGGAATGGGAAAACCACATAGCAAGAGGTCGCCCATGCCGAACGACCTCCCGCCACCGCTCTAGATCTGGACACATTATATCCGGGCCGTATGACCGGGAGGATGGATGAAAGAGCAGCTAGACGACGATGTTAGGAAGGTTGCCCTGTTTTTGCAGAAGATGAAGCGGTCGCCAGATTGGCCGCGAGTGAGGCAGATTATTCTCCATGTGAAGCCGAGCGAGGGTGTGATAGCTAAAATTCAGATTGAGTGCCCTAAGTTTTTTAACCTCAAGGACGGTCATTGGTGATGTTTGGCTTATGAACATGATATAATAATAATGAGGACATAGTTTTTCTGACGTAAATTGGTTAACGGTAGACACCGAACCAGATAGCTAGTTTTGATTGGTCCCACCGGCAGACGCCGACCCCATCTTTGATCGAAAGCACGATCAATTTCAAAAGAAAATTGTAAGCATGGCATAAAGGCTTCTTGCTGTGTTTATTGTAGGGCTGTACCTAACCCAGCTTATGCTGGTGGTAAGTATAAACATTGTTCTAACTGTGGTAAGAAAAAACACGAATCTGAATTTAGTCCAGATTTGAGGCAATTGGATCGTCTGCACAGTTACTGTAAACAATGCCGAGCAAGATACATGCGGTCCAAGTATTGGGAGGATGCTTGGGTTAGTCCTTGGAATACAACGGAACAAGATTTATATGACTTTATAGCGCGTCCAAACTCAGAGGGTAAGAGACTGTCCGAAGGGTTTAGGATGATGGACAACGATTTCGACTAAAGTCCTGACGATCCTCACGATGACGGTGAGTTGATCTCGGCACAATATCAATATGGGAGAGGTATGTCTAGAAGAAGAAAACGCGGGCAAACCGCTGTTTTAGTTACACCTTACAATTCCAGAAAGACGATACCACGGCAGGAGGCTCGTTTGCAGGTTCAGTTCTGCCAAGCCGAGATGGTATCGGATGAGCCGTTTACCGTTCGCAGCTTGTGGTTTCCGGCTTTCAAGGATGAGTTGAAATACCAGGAAGGCAGGTATGTGACCGGTTTTACTCACGGTGCCTGGAATGGGAAAGAAGGGAACGCTGGTGTTGTTCGCTGCAGACCTCCAGCGGGAAGGTTTTCGCCTGAATACATCGAACTAAAAGGCTTGATGGCGCAAGGGCCAATCAAGCGGGGAGTGTAATGGCTTTCTATTATTGCGAAGAATGTGATGCAACACATAAAGAGGGTGAAGGGTGCGGAAAGGCTCCCGCTGGGGTAGAGCGTAAACTTGCTGCCATAGATGGCAAGTTGGATGCTCTGTTGCTGCACCTTGGCGTATCCCAGCTACCGATTATGAAGCCGGGTATGGTGAAGCGGCTGTGGGAGTTTCTTGACAAGGAGATGAAAGAAACACTCGATGAGTCGCAGATTGACAGCCTGTTATGATCCTGCCGTTTCAAGCCAAGCAAAAAGCCAATGCCGTCACAGCACCAAATGACCCGGAGTGGCTCTGGCAGCAAATCCACGATGCACTTATCAAGAGCGAAGCAAAGACGGCGTTTAAGCTACTGGTGCGCTATTTGCAGCGGATGGAAGAGTACCGGGCGGCTAGTCATGTTGAGCGAATGCTGAATGGGGCGAGCAAGTGAAGAAACGGACTTTTCAAGAAGAGCTGGAGCACTATCGTTTCATGGCTGATTTTTTCGGCGTGCTAGCGATAGTTTTGGCATTAATTTCTTTGCTTCTAGTTGCTTTAGATTTGTGTCTCAAGTAGTGGTTGGAAGGGTCTTCTATGGCTATTGTCAAACTCAACCTAAGATCAGCCGAAAATAAGGCCAGAGACAAGGTGCTATCTAAGGCATACAAGGTTGGTTGGCTGGATTTTGAGGCTAAGCTTGGTTGCTGTGTTACCGGGTATGTCATAACGAGCGGTGAGATGGACTTATTTGGTCCTGAAATCGAAGCTAGCAGGAGCAGCGGTTATGTGGATGCTAAGCGGTATCATGACGGCAAGGTTCCACTTGCCGAAGCTGGTCATTCATTTTCAACCGGTATTCTAGTGGCAGTTAGTGGCGGCAATAAAGAAGAGTGGCCCAAGTAGCGGTTAATCAAGCCAGTTCTCTCGACCCAGTAGGAGATGCACGGCACTGGGTTAAGAGCATAGACACTTCTCGCGGCTTCCTGTTTCTGTTCGGTGGTCTCAAAAGCCATATCGAGGCACTTCTGGAGAAAGGGCCAAAAGACTTGATCCTGTTTGTGCTGGAGCCGGATCGCTTCCTGGCCTATCAGCATGAACGGGTGTTGATGTTTCATACACTAGAGGATCTTGGCCGTTCGTTTCCAGTCTGGGACATCCGGCGCAAGGGCTTCAAGCTGGCATCTATCCCAAGCTACCGACTGCTCTATCCTAAGCTGTACCGGGACTGGGTGATGTGGATGGAGAAACAGGCGGCGGCAACAGCTGTGGACCTGGTTACGTCGCACCGGTTCTCGCGGGAATGGCAGAAGAACACGCTGGAGAATATGGTCTGGCTGAAAAAGGCCGGTCCTGTCAGTGACCTGTTCGGTAAATGGCAGAAAAAGCCGTTTGTCATTGTTTCGGCCGGCCCTTCGCTAGACACTTCCCTGGATGAGCTGAGAAAAGCACAGGGCAGGGCATTCATCGTAGCTGCCGGGACCACGGCGCCGATTCTGCAGCGGGAAGGCATCGAGCCGAGCATGTACATCGCCTTTGATGCCGGGCTGGCGAACTGGAGAGCGCATTTTAGGGGTTTGAAAATAAAGGCCCCCCTCCTATTCGATTTAATGGTTCATCCGTTCTGTTTACAGGACCATTTTGGACCTAAAACTGTGATGCAGATCTGGCCGTTCGAGTATCTGGCACAGGCGCTGCAGTACGACCTCGGGATTGTCCGGGTAGGGCCGTCAGTGGCTAATAGTGCTATGCGGCTAGGTGTCAGGATGGGCGCGAGCCCTATTATTCTCGTGGGCCAGGACTTGGGCTTCAGGAGTGGCCGCTATCACGCTAAAGGAACACACCAGACCATCGAAGCGGTGCCGATACCTGATATACGGGCCAAGATACCGGCGGTCGGCGGCGGCACGATAGAGACAACACTGACGATGCAGACGTTTTTCTGGAACTTCTGTGAGATCGTATCCACCAATCCGGGCCGCTACATCAATGCATCCTTTGGGGCGAAGATTCCAGGCACAGAGGACATGCCGCTATCTGAGGTGGTTGATTCAGTGCTGACAACGGACTATAGCCGAGAACTGGCAATACTGAAATGCGAAAAGGGCAAATTCAACTTGCTGGGCTTGGCCGATGAGTTGCAAAAAACGATAGATGTCTCAGTGGACCTGCTGAAGAACACCGAAAAGCGGGTGCTGTCCAACTACTTGAACACCAGAGCACTCAATCCGCTGTCGTTTATCCTGAGCCCGATCTGGTCTCACCCACGCTGCGATGAGGACTGGGGATATGAGAAGACACGAGAGGAGCTGGGCTGGGTGCTGCCGATATTGAGAAAAACGGTCGAGGAGTTGCGGGCGTAATGTTTACGAAAGATGGGAAGGTCCATTTAGAGGTGGGCAGGGATATTGACGAGGCCACCTACCGGAAGATTCAAAAAGCCGCATATAGGCTTGGTGTGACTCCCGATGAATGGCTTGAGATAGTGTTCAAACGCTGGATTGAGATGTTTGACGATATCGAGTGCACTAATGAGGAATTGAAGCGTGATTAGCACATTGGGCTTGATTGGATTTTTATTTGCTGGAGGCATCATGACTTTACATCAGCAGGCACTGCATCCACAGGTGCGCATCCGAGCGGCGGATGCCGGCGGCAGTGGGACAGTCATCTACTCACAGAAAGCGGATGATGGATTCTACTCGACGCTGATTTTGACCTGTCATCACGTCGTTGAGAAAAACATCAACGTCAAGGATGATTGGGATTCCGTGCTGAAGAAGCAGAAGAAAAGGGAGTCACTGACACCCGTTGTAGTTGAGTTTTTTAACTGGGATTCGGTACCACACGGCAAAGCACCGCTGACGCACGGCACCACGGGCGACATTGTAGCCTACAGCCAAAAGCACGACATAGCACTGGTACATCTGCGGTTGAGAGAGAAGCCCCCGGTAGCTAAGCTGCTGCCGCCGGGTAAAGTGGAAGATGTCATCATCGGCAGTGAAGTGGTCATCGTGGGCTGTGCTTTGCTGCATGACCCGATTATGACACGAGGCAGTGTTACCCACCAGGGCGATTTGATTGACGGCATGGACTACTGGATGAGTGATGCGCAGATCATCTTCGGCAACTCGGGCGGAGCGGCATTTGCTCATCTGAACGGCGGTTATTATTTCATCGGCATTCCATCCAGGATCGACATTGCCGGCTGGAGTGCTCCCGTGACGCATCTCGGCTATTTTTCACCCGTACCGCGCATCTACAAGTTTTTCCGAGAGCAGATGTATGAGTTTCTGATTCCAGGCAGCAAAAAGACGGAAGCCGAATGTCTGGATGAATTGGAAAAGCGCCGGGAACTGGAAGAGAAGAAACTGTACGAATAGCCTATGGCCAATTACATAGTACGCACAGTAGACGGGCTCGAGCACAGCTTAGACGGTGTAAGGCCGTTACAACTGACAAGCGGTGCCGAGTATGTGTTCCACGATGAGCAGGACCGGGGCATTCCTTTTCGCTGTCCGATCCGGTCGGTAACGGCCATTATTGACAGGTCGCAGTATCAGACCACACAGACCAAGGACGATGCAGCCAAGGAAACATGGATTAACAACCAGAGTGTAGTGAGTGAGCAGATCCGTGAAAATGTTCTGAAAGAGGCTAAGCAGAACGCGGATCGCTATGTGGTGAGACCACTGGAGACCGGCAAGCGCAAATTACAGATATTCGACACTGCAGAAATAGAAGCGGGTCCGGTTGAGATCGACTGGCCGGAGTTACCGAAGTGGCCGCTCAAGACACCTCCTAAGCAGTACCTAAGCCGTCATCCACATGGTAAGCACTCATCGCTGGCGCGGGCGCTGCTGGTACCGCTGAGAGCCGTAGTCGAGACACTGGTTGCTTTTGCCAATGACAACTACCGGGAGCGGCTGGCCGAGGAAGACCCAAGCGAGCCGGCGCTGGTTATCAAGGTAACAGACATTGGTGATGAGCCATACGCCACGATGCCTGCAGATGCATTTAACGAGATGGTAGCTAATAACGAGCTGCAGCCGGTGCTGTCACCGGTATGGAAGAAGGGCCAGCGCTACTTCAGGCCGGAACAGCGGCAGGACGGCTCCTTTGTGCTGCGCCAGTGCCGTATGGAGTTTGATGGCCGAGCCAAGCCGCAGCAAGTGAACCTGAACGTGCCGAGAGGTGCTATTACGGGATGAGCGAAGGAAGGCGTTATAAAGTTATTTATGTAGCCTTTGAGTTATTAGAAGCTGCGTTGTTGGGGCAAGGTGGTTTATTTACTGGAGTTTCAAACTTGCCGTTAGATATTAGAATCGTCAAAGTGTTTCAAAATGATAATGATTGGATTGGCCATAGACGCTTTGGGGTGATTGTTGAAAGCTCGTTGTGGCCAATTCTAGAAGCTGGTGAGAAAATTCCAGAACAGGACGTCGTTATTAAGCAGTGAGCGATAACAAGTATAAGATGTCTCTAGCAGAAGCACAGCGTATATCACTACTTGTATCCATATCCGATCCACAGGCGGCAATGACGATTGCGCATCTGGTCATATCCAGGATGACAGACGAGGAAGTTATTGATTTGATAAGAGCCATTGAAGAGGCTGGTCAGGAAGTCAAGAAGGGCAGGACCGACGAAGACTGGCTCGAGAAAGTAGCCAAAGGGATTCAGTAAGTGCCACACAGACCCAAGAAGCCATGTAGCCATCCAAGCTGTCCAAGGCTGGTGACAAGAGGCCGGTACTGCGAAGAGCACAAGCTACCAGTCGAGGAAAACAGAGCAACGTCACCAGAAAGAGGATATGACTGGAAGTGGAGAAGAGCACGGGTCAACTTCCTGAAAAAGCATCCCCTGTGTGTTGAATGCCTATCCCTGGGCTTGGTAACTGCTGCTGAGGTAGTGGACCATATCAAGCCGCATCGGGGAGACAAGAAGCTGTTTTGGAATGCGAAGGATAATTGGCAAAGCCTTTGTACTGAACACCATAACCGGAAGACGGGGAGGGGGGAGTGAAAATCGTGTCAAGTCGAGCTCTGCTAC